>JAEEGK010008049.1_pt1 | contig 24993 bp, 16 predicted proteins | sample 8958771 | NCBI WGS metagenome assembly JAEEGK01 (sample SAMN16246547, study PRJNA631951) | gut metagenome | biome: gut microbiome; feature: rumen; material: SC-attached | host: Bos | place: Iran: Karaj | collected 2018-10
TATTTTTGGGAAAATCAAAAAGATGCTTGGGTTTCTTTTTATTCTCTTTTTTTTTTTAGTTAATTAATATTAAATATGAGCCGGCTTGCCGGACTTAAACTAACTAACTAACTAACCGATTGAATTCTATATATTAATAAAAAAATATATTATTTTTAAAAATTCTTTTTAAAATATTTTTATTTATATATTATTTTTATATTTAAAAATATTTGATTGGAAAAAAATATATTACTCCTTTCCTGAATATACTGAAATAACTTTTTCTAAAACTTTACATTGTACAGGAACAATATTATATCTTTCACCATCAATTGAATAATATGGATTAAAACTAATATTATTATTAACATCATCAGGATCACTTAAAATACTTTTAGGAATTAATCTCCAAAATTTAGTTTGAATATAATGAATCCCATCAATAATAGAATTATCATCTTTAATAATTTGATTTCCATCATCTAAATAAGAAATTAGTTCATTCAATAAATCCCATTTTCCACTATCACTTCCTTTTAAATAAATAATATCAATTAATCCATCATCTATTAAAGAAAGTGGATTTGGCATTTGTGTTTCACTTACAAATTTAGTATTATTAGCAATAAAAAAATTATATTGATCATTTTCTTTAATTAAACCATAATCATCTTCATTAATATTTTCATTAATAGAAGGAATATTATCAATATTAATATTACTATCTTTAGGTAAATAATAAAAAGCTCCAAAATATTTTCTAAAACAAAAAAATCTAATAATACCAATTAAAGTAGTTCTAAACATTCCTAAATATCTCAAATGTTCACTTTCTAAATCACAATCAGCAATAAAACCCCAAGTTAAAGTTAAAAAAGAGTAAATTTTATTATTATAATTTTTTAATTCATATTCATCTAAATCTATTTTTTTACTAATTCCTTTTATAATAAAATAACAATGAGTTTCTACTTTATTATCTTCATTACAATAATCTGAAATTGCTTTTGAAAAACCATTTGCACTTCCAGCTGGAAGAGCTGATACTATAATTTTATTTAAAAATATATTTCTATCTTTTTTATGCATTATTCCATTTATTATTTCATGTAATATTCCATCACCAGAACAATTTATTATTCCATCGTAATCATTTATTCCTAAATTTAATACTGTTTCATATGCATCTTTTTCTTTTTTTGTAAATTTTTCTGTTATGTCTAATTTTGCTTCTAATAATATTTTTTTTGCTTTATTCCATATTGAAATTGAATATCCTTTTCCACTTATTGGATTTATAAATGCTAATATTTTTCTTTTTCTATTTTTTGGTTCTAATTCATTTAATTTTGGATTTAAATTTAATGATGAGGATATTTCGTTTATTATATTTTCTTTTATTAAAAAATACATTACAAATATATCTCTTTCTTTATATTCTTTTCTACAAATACAATCACAACAAAAAATATATGATAGTAAATTACTTTTTGTTTTAATACATTTTGGAATAAATGTTATTTTAAATAGTTGTTTATTATTTAAATTATTGTCGGGAATTTGTGATTTAATTTTTAATACTTTTTCTTTATCTATTTCATTTTCATTTTTAATTGATATTATATCATTTAAATTAATATTAAATGTTTCTTTTTTTCTTTTAGTTTCAATTAATAAATTATAATTTTGATAATTTATAGTAAAATTTACATCAAATAATTGTTTTGAATAATTATTAAAAAATTCGCATTCAAATATTTTATTTTCTTGAGATGAAAGAATAATTTTTTCCTCTAAATCTGAATACAAAGATGATGTTAAGTCATTTTCCAACATATTCAGGAAAAAAATAACAATTAATTTAAATAATTTATTTAAAAAAATTAAAAAATTCAATATATTAATATTATGATAGAAAATGAAGAATCATTTGAAAAATCAATATTCATAGAACGTAATTCAGAATTAATTGAAAATAAAAAAAATGATTATGAAATTAATAATAAAATAATAGAAGAACAAATATGTTGTATTGAATTAACAAATAATAATTATATTTATATTAAATATGAAGATAAATGGACTATAAGAGATGTAAGAATATAAAATAATATTAAATATTGTTAAATTAGTTAATTAAACATATTCTTCAACATAGAGAATTTAAAAAATTATATAATAAAAGAAATTGGAGAATAAATGCAATTTTACATATTCCTTTATTTGACCTTCATTTAAATCTTTATAGAAAATTAAAAAAAAATATAGAAACAAAAGTTGATTTCAATATTAGTTTAAAAACAATACATGAAAAAAATTTATTAAAAAACCCAAAATATCCTTTTTTTAATTTCCAAGAAAATAGAAATTTTGGTAAATTAAATAAACATTTAATTCAAATACAAAATCAAATTTATAACAATAATTATGAAAAATATATAATTTATAATAGATATTTACCAAGAATAAATATTATAAATCAATTAAATTCTCATCCAGAATTAGAAAAGTATTATCAAGATTCAAAAAAAGGAATTTGTGAAATGTCAAGTTATAATATAAGTGAATTAATATCAGGAGATAATAATTTAGATTGGTTTATTTATGATGATGAAACTTTAAATTTTTTAAGTAGTTTAGAAGAAAAACAATTCACAACTGAATCAAACATAAAATATATACAAAATAATGGAACTAAAGTTATTTTAGAAGATAGATATAAAAAAGTTACCTTAAGTGATAAACAATTTGCAAAATTATTTATAAATATTACTTATCTTACACCAAAAAAAATAGAAGATGATGATGAGAATTATAATAAGTCAATTACTATTAAATTAAAATTAAATCCTGATATGACTGCAAAAAATATTTTAGAAAGAATGAATGAAAAATTATCATTATTAAATGAAAGTTTTAAATTTGATCCAAATGATAAAGTTTTAAAAGTAAAATCACTTAATGATTATGTAATAGATATAAATGAAAAATTAATTAAATATGCATATATTCATGATTGTGTTTATCAAAATGTAGAACCAGATTATATGATAATTGATAATCCAATTAAAGGGAATAATATTGAAAATGATGAAAATAATAATGATATACAAAAAAATAGTATAAAAAATTTTTTTACATCATCTAATTCAGAAGGTAATAAAAATTCAGCTCAAAATTTATTAAATATAACTTCAAATTTACATAAAAATAATAATATTATTGAAAATGATATTCTTGATAATTTAATTGATGAAATATCAACAGATCTTAATAATAAATTATCTGAATCTGTAAATAATCAAATAAATAAAATAATAAATAAAACTTCAATTTTATATGAAGATGATAATAATATTAATGATGATTCAAACTCTAATTCAATTTCTATGATGAATTCATTTTATGGTTATGATACTAATTCAAATAGATCTACTTTAAGAAATAGTATGGCTCCTTCTTTTTTTAATACTTCATATATTCCAAGAAAAAAAGGTAAAAATAAAAAAGAACAACAAAATATTTTTATAGAAATGTCTAAAGAATTACCTAATATTTCAGAGATGTTAGATGAGAAAAAAAAAGCTATTAATATAAAAGAAATTAATCGTCCTTTTTCTATTATGTTTAGAAATGCATATATTAATCAAATTTATAATTCTTTTCCTGAACAAAAAAAATTAATAAATATTCTAGTTTTTAAATTTCAACTTTTTTGTGGTTCCCAAGAATTTTCAAATCCGCCAATTCAAATTAAATGGATTAATAAAAGAAAAAGTGAAAAAGATTATTTTGATTGTCATCCTTGTTTTAATAAAAGAATATATTTTGATACAAATTATAATACTTTACCAACATTTTGTTCTTTATTAATTAAAGTTAAATTAAATATATATGATGAAAAAAATCGTTTAATAAGTAATAATAATATTGGTTGGGTTAACTTTAAATTATTTGACCATAATAAAAATTTAAAAACAGGTACACATAAACTTAATTTATTAACTTCACATTTTTCAGATGATTCATATTTTTGTTATATAGATAATAATGAATATTATTTTGATGAACCTGAAAATAAAAACGAAAAAGAAGAAAAGAAAAAAAATAAAAATTTAGAAAATAAAAAAAAATTAAATAAATTATTTAAATCATCAACAATATCTTTTGAAATAGATTCTTTTGAAACAAGAATATTTAATGAATCTTTATCAATTTCAGATCCAGAAATAAATATAGATCAATTAATAATTAGTGAAACAGATAAAATAAAAATAAATGATATAACATCAAAAACACCATTTGATCCATTAAATAATTATGATAGAGAAGTTTTATGGACTAATCGATATAAATTAAGTCAAGAACCTTCAATTTTACCAAAATTACTTTTATGTATTGATTATAAAAATCCTAATCATTTATTTGAACTTGAAAGAATATTAAAAAATGCTAAAAAATTAACTCCTGTACAATCATTAGAATTATTAACTGGAAAATATTTACATGAATCAATAAGGAAATTTGCTGTAAGTTGTTTAAAAGAAAGTTCAGTTCATGAATTACAAAATTTTTTAATTCAATTAGTTCAAGGTTTAAAATTTGAAATGTATCATGATAATGATTTAGCAAGATATTTATTAGAATTATCAGTTAAATATCCTTTAACTATTGGTCATCATTTATTTTGGTCTTTAAGAAGTGAAATGTATAATAAAAGAGTTCAACAAAGATTTGGTTTATATTTAGAAGTTTTCTTAAGTAAAATAAGTAATAATTTACTTAAAATTTTTAGAGAAGAATCATCATTAGTAACAGAATTAAATAAAATAGCAAAAATACCAAAAGAAAAATTAGGTGATAAACCATTTAAAGAAGCATTAAATAATTTAAATAGAAAATTATATGATAATAAAATGGAAGTATCACTTCCATTAAATTTTAAATTTAGAATAAAAGGAATAATAGTAGATAAATCAAGAGCAATGAAATCAAAAAAAAAACCATTATTACTATATTTTGAAAATGCAGATGAAAATGGTGAAAATATAATAATATTATTTAAAGAAGGTGATGATTTAAGAATGGATATAGTAACATTACAATTATTTAAAATAATGCAAACAATGTGGTTTAATAATGATTTATTTTTAAAAATGAGTTTATATAACGTTTTAAGTACAAATTATTATTCTGGTATGTTAGAAATAGTAAAAAATTCAGAAACTTTAGCAGAAATACATAAAGAAGAAGGAGGAGCTTTTCAAAGTTTTCGTAAGAATACTTTAACAAAATGGCTAAATAAAACAGGAAAAGAAGAAAATGAATATTCAGAAAATTTTTTATTATCAGCAGTTGCATATTGTTGTGCTACTTTTGTTTTAGGAATTGGTGATAGACATTCAGATAATATTATGGTTAAAAAAAATGGTGAATTATTTCATATTGATTTTGGTCATTTTTTAGGTCATTTTAAAACTAAAATGGGAATTAAAAGAGAAAGAGCACCTTTTGTTTTTACTAAACAATTTCAAAATGTTTTAGGAGGAGAAAAAGGGAAAAGATATATTGAATTTAAAGAAAAATTTTGGTTAGCTTATAAAATTTTAAGACAAAATGTTGCTATATTAGTTACTTTATTAAGAATTTTATTAGTTACTGAAATTCCTGAATTAGATGAAAAAAGTATTAGATATTTAGAAATGACACTTTGTTTAAATGCAACTGATGAAGAAGCTAAAAAATTTTTGGAAAATAAATTAGATGAAAGTATGAATTCTTGGTCTGTTGAATTGAATTTTTGGATACATTTAATTGCTAATAAATAATTTTTAATTAAAAAGTGTTTTATATATATTTAAAATTTATTTAAGCATATTTTTTAATTTCTTTTTTAATGTTTTTTTATGTGAAAAGATTATTAAAGTCATCAATTAAATTTTCATATTTTCCATTTTTTAATGTTTCTATTATATTATCATACATTTCTTTTTTTGTTATTTCTTTTGAATTAAATAAATGAACTATATTCATTAAATCAGAATAATGACTTGGATTCATTTTACTTCTACATTTTTTAAAAAATCCATTTTTAATTTGATTATTATTATTTGTATTATTAATGTTATTATTATTATTATTTTGCTCATTTTCTTGTTTAATTAATATTTTTGAAATTGAATCAATTTCACTTATTGAATTTGTCCTTGTTTTACTTTGAATTCTTTCAACAGAATAACTCTTATTTTTTTCAGTTAAATAATTTTGATTTTCATTTTTCTTTTTTAAATTTAATAAATTTCCAAAAGCACATTTTGAACTTTTTAAATTTTTATAAATATTTAATGTTGATTTATTATTAAAATTTTCATTGGATAAAAAATTACTGTTATCAATTGTGTTTCCCCCATTTAAAATTGAATGATTATTTCTATTATCAATTGTTTTGATTTTATTACTTTCAATTGTATTAATAATTGTTTGTTTAATTCTTTTTAATTCATAATTTTCTTTATTTACTTTATCTAATTGATTTACAAGTTTTTCATTTTTATTTTTTAAATTTGTAATCTTATTTTCAAAAGAATTTTTTTGATTTAATAAAGTAGAACATAATTCTTCTAATTCAGATATTTTTTTATTTTTTTCTTCCAATTCATTATTCAATCTAATGATTTCTGATGATAAAAAATGACAATTACTCTCAAATGCATTTATAATCATTTTAATCCCCGTATTAAATTGGTTTTCAGAATCATTTGATTGAGATGTATTTAATTGAATTTCAGACATATTCAATTAATTAAATTTAATTTTGAATTTAATTATATTATAATTGAGTTATTATTTAAATTAATCATAATGAATAATAAAATTTTTGATAATCGAATAGTCAAATTAATTTCTCCAATTAATAATGAAATATTTAAAATAGATTTAAGTGGTGATGAAAATGAATTAAAAGATCTTATTTCTTCTCTTATAAATGTAAATATTTCTTCTATAATAGGATTAAAAGATAATTTTGGTAATTATTACACTATATCATCTGCAATTAAAAATCCATATTTAAATTCAAATTCATTATTTTTTATTGTTCTGAATAATAATATTCATAATGTAAATAATTCACAATTGTTTAAAAAGAATATTAATGAAAATATATCAAATGAAAATGAAATAAAAAAAGATATTAATGTAGATAATAAAATAAATGGTAAAGTGAAATTTATTAATAATAATAATAAAGAAATGATGAAATTAGATAATAATGAGGAAATATTAAATAATAATATTAATATTGCATCAAAGTTATTAAATGAAAAATATATAGATGAAAAAATGTTTAATCAACTTAAACAATTTATAATAGAAGAAAATCAAGAAATTTTAACATTATTTAAACTATATAATTTACATGGTAAAAATTTAAATAAATTATCAAAGCAAATAAAGCCAGTTTTAGATGGAATAATACAATCTGCAAGAAAAAAAAAGAATGAAGATAATATGAATATGTTATATAATACAATATTAGATTCAATTGAAAATGAAATTAAATCAAAAAATGATATTTCATTGTTAAGAAGATTACTTATATGTGATAATCAACAAATTATTAAAATTATGGAAAATTATAAAAATGATAATGATAAAAATAATTTATTAAATAATTTAAAAAATATTTTACAAAAATTTAGAGGAAGATTTAGTATTTCAAATTATAATAATAAAATAAATGATAATGATCCAAATGTAACTAAAATTATTAAAATAGAAAAAAAAATTTTAAAATGTTTTTCAAATGAAGACAGTTTTAAAATTGATTGTATTTATTTATTTAAATATGATATGACAAGATTAAATAAAGAACAAAAATTAGATTTATTTAATCATGTTTTTAAAATTAAAAGTATTAAAATGATAACTCAAAATTCTAAATCATGTATAAAAGAATATTATCAAAATTATGTTTTGACAATTTTATTTCCTGATTTTACAACAAAACAAACAAATATATATAATGAATTAATAAATAAAGAAGATGACAAAATGATTAATTTTTTTAGAACATTAATTGATACAAATGATATTAAATTATTTACTGAAAATGTTCTTTCTTATATTCATAAAATAATTAATGAAAGAAATGAAGTTGATGAAAGTGAAGAAGGAAATAAAGATGAAAATGAAGAAAGTCAAATATTAACTTCATCATATACAGATAATTAATTTTTTTAATTAAATATTATTGCAATCTATATAATATTCAAAAAATAAGATAAAGATTTTTATTATTTTTATAAAGTATGGTTTTTTTTATTATTTATTTAAGTTATGAATTAAAATGTCAAACAAAAATTTTATAATTATTTTGATATTGAATAATTAATTATATTAATTTTATATTAATTAATAATTGATTAATAAAATATAAAATTAATATGTCAGATATAAATTTAAATAATAACAAAAAACCTACAAATCATATTACTTATGAAATGGAAAATTTTTTTGATTATCAAGGATATTCAAAAAAAATAAAAGAATTTATTAAGGAAAAAAATCAAGATTTAATTCCATCTTTTAATAATGATAAACAATTAGAAAATGAATATCATTTTATAAAAAAAGAAGATAATATTTATAGTCCTCATTTAAATAATTTTAATCAAGGAAAATTTAATAGTATATATAATATTGATTTAAATAAAAATTTATTTGGTTATGATAAAAATGAAACAAATTATGATGAAAATTATAATAGATATTATAAACAATTTTATGGAGAATTAAATGTAACTGATTCAAATAAAGATAATTATGATAATATAGATAATAGTAATAAAAATAATAAAATAAATCAAAATATTGAAAATGAATCTAAATTAAATAATGAAAATTTGTTTTCTGAAAATAACATCCCTAAAAATGAATTTAAACAATCAACAAATATTATAGATAATGAACCAAATAATGGTAATTTTAATTTTGAACAAAAAAAATTATATAATAATCTAAATAATCAAAAAAATATTCCTACTAATAGTTTAGATTATCAAAATTCAAATAATAATGCAATTAATTATAATCCAAAATATACTCAATCTCAACAATTAGAAGCAGAATATAATAAAATGAACTATATAAATAATCCTTTAAATAATGATAATATTTTTAAATCAAATAATAGATTTAATAATAATAATATTCAAAATGATAATTTAAATCCTATTAATTCTAGCCAAGGATTTTATCCTTCTATTCAAAGAGATAATTTTGTGAATCAAAGTGATAATTATCAAAATAATTTAAAATCAAATCAAAATCAACAAATAGATAATTCAAATTTAAATTATCAACCTTTTAATAATAATAATATTGATTATCAAAATCAACTTAATCAATTATTTGATAATAGTAATAATTCAAATAATTTAGATAATAATAAAATTATACCACAAAGTCAATTTGAAAGTTCAAACAAAAATAAATTGAATCCAGACTATAATAAAGATAATAATCAATTTTCAAATAATCAAAATAAGTTAAATCCTAATCAAATAAATATTGATAAACAATTTAAAGATAATGTTAATCAAAATATTCAAATTTTTGATTCTGGAAATTTAAATAATATTCCGAATATTACAAATGATAATTATGATAATATCAATCAAAATGTTTTAAGAAATCAAAATCAAAATAACTTAAATCATTTTAATAATAGTAATTTAAATAATATTCCCAATTCTTTAAATCAATCAAATAATATTCAAAATAAAATAAATAACCTAAATAAAAACATTTCAAATAATAATTTAGACCAATTTAATGATGTTAATAATTTACAAAATATCTTAAATCAACCTCAAGATTCAAGAAATATAAATTTAAATCAAATTTCAAATGAACTTAATCAATCCAATAATAACAATTTACTAAATAATGTGGATCAGAATTATATAAATCAAAATCCTTTACTAAAGGATGATACAAACAATATAAAAAACCTTAAATCTCAAATTCCAACTTTATCTTTATCAAATAATATAATAACAAGAAAAAGTTTCTTAAATAATAACAAATCAAATGAAGAAAATCCTTTAAATAATAATATTAAAGAAAATACTAATCCTTTATTTCAAGGAAATCATTCTTTAACAGGTGAAAATTTAACAAATATAACATTTACAACAACAACAAATCCACTTTTAACAACTACAAGTGGAAAAGGATTAAAAAGAAGAAGTATATTAGATACAGATGAAAATAGAAAATTATTAGCAAATCCAGATGAAGATGGTTTTTCAGAAATGAAAGTATCTAATCCTTTTACAAGACCAGATAATCATTATGTTCAAAAAGAAAAAGAATATAATGCTAGAAAAGGAATAAAAGAAAAAAATTTATTTGAAGATGAAACTGAAGATAGTCAAGATTCAAATTTAAATAATAATATTGATTATGATATTGATTCAATAATAAATAAACCTTTAATTTTAAAATCTCAACAACAAAATAATTTAGATAATAATAAAGAAAATATTAATGATGTAAATAATGAAAAAGATAATTTAAATGAAAATGAAGAAACAGAAAAGAAGAAAAAATTAAAAAATTTTAAATCAATACATACTCTAAAAATAGGAAAAATTCAACATCTTCCTTTAGAGCAACAAATATTAATTTTATATAATGAAAATAAACAATTAACAAATGAATTAGATAGATATAAAAATTTATTTGGTGATATTGATGCTTTAGAAGGAGTTGAAGGAATAGCAAATCAATTTAAAAATTTATTAATACAAGAAAATGAAAATTTAAGAAATTTAAATAAAGAAGGAGAAAAAATAATAAATGAATTTATTAAATTTATAAATAGTATAAATGAAAAATTAGATAGAAATAAAATTAATATTGATGATATAAGAAAAAATGCAAATAATTTAGCTAAATTTTTTTCTCCTTTAAAACATGAAATAATTGGTCATATAAATAGAAGTTTAAAAAGAAAAGGAAAAGAGGGTTTATCATCAGGAGTTAGTTTTGATTCAAAAGAAAATTTAAGTGATGATGAAGATTATTCAAAAAGAATTATTGAAAAATTAAGAAAATTAAATCAAAATGGTTATGTTGGTTCTGAAGGAAATTATATGTTAAATTATTATGATGTTGAACATAATACTTGGATTAGAAATTGTCTTCCTTGTCAATTAGGTTATAATCAAAGTAGTAAAGGATATTCTCCAATTATGTGTTCTCCTAATTATGCTAAGTATGTTACTAATATTGATTCATAAAGTTCTTTTTTTATTTTAATTTTTTTTTATTATTTGAAAATTATATTATTTGTAAAAAAATAATATTTATTTATTTTTTTTTATTTATTGTTTGGTATTTTTTTTCTAGTTTTATTTCTTTAAAAATTAAATAAAAAAAGAATAATATTAAATTAATGAAAAGTTGATTTTAAAACATTTGCAAAAACTCTATCATTATCATAAACAAAAGCAACATATTCATAAAAATTAGCAAAAGTTTCAAAATCAATATAATTATTATTAATATCTTGATTTAATAAATCAAAATTAATTTCAAAACAATCAATAAATTCAAGTAATTTTTCTTCTTCACTTTTTTTTCCAGAAATAACATCAGGATGATTTCTAGCATCATAACTTTTTTTAATATATTCAATTGGAATTTTTTCATTTTGATTTCTATCCAAAATTGAATAAGCATCTTCAACACAATTTAATTTATTATCATTTAATTCTTTTTTAAATTCTCTTATAAAAGAAGGAAATGTTAAAAATAAACCATCTTTACTAAATATATTAAAAAGATCATTATATTCATTTTCATTAAGTGAAATTTGTTGAGATTGTAAAACAAATTTAAAATCATTTATAGAGATTTTATTTGTATTTTTACATGAAATAATAAATTGTCTATGTAAATATAAAAGTCCTCTTATTCCTCTTTCTTTTAATTTTTTAGTTAATTTTTCTAATGGATTTAAATTATTATTATTATTATATCCACTTCTACTTCCTGGTCTTTGATAATTTGTTCTTGGTTGATTTGAACTATAATTACTTTGATTATCTATATTATTATTATAATTATTAAAATAGCGATTTTTACTTTTTAAATTTGATGGATTTTGATTATCATTATTATTGTAATTTAAATTATTTATATTCGAATATTCTTGATTTTCATTTTTTTGTGGTCGTCCAAATGTAAAATTAAAATTGTTGTTTTCATTTATTTTATTTTTGTTGTTATTATTTTTCCATTCATTTTTTAATAATGAAATAAAATTATTATCATTTTCAATTAGAAATGAAATAAAATGATAAAATTCAACAAATTCATTTTCATATAAATATTCATTTTTCATTCCTTTGTATGCATAATGAAATAATTCTAAACAATAAATATAATCTATTCTATTTTCACTTTCATTTCTTATAAAATAATTATTTTCAGGTGTATATAACTCTTTTAAAAATGTTAAATCAACTGGTTTATTTAATTCATTACTTTTATTAAAAATAAATTGTGCAGCTTCTTTAATAGCATTTTCTCTATTTTTATTCATTGAAAAATTAGATAAATCATTTAAAAAATTATAATAATTTATTCCTTGATATGTTCCATATTCATTAAATAATTGATTAATTTCTGAATTAGGAATATTTATATTAAAATCTTGTAATACTTTTATAAAATCAAATTTTGATATTGTTCTTGAATTATTATCATAATGTTTAAATTGTTTAATAAAATTAAATAAAGTTCTTCTACCAAAATTAATTAAATTTCTTCTTAATTTATTAATAATATTTTCAAATTTAATTTTATTTGAATTATCTTCATTATCATAATTATAATATTTATTTGGTATTTGTCTATTACTAGATTTTAATTTATTATTATGATTATCATTATAATTATAATTTCTATCTTCATTAAAATTTGGATTATCTAATTCATATAATAATTCTCTTAATTGATCTTCAGATTCAATTCCATAACCAATATATTTAATAAATTTTTTCATATCTGAAAGTGACATTGGTTTATCAATTGAAGCTTTAGTAACATATTTATATTGTTCAATAAATTTTAAAAACAAATGTTTTCTCTGATCATTATTAGGGGTATTATAATATAAATTTCTAATATCATTTAAAGATATTTTATATTGGCCATTATTAGTTAAATTGTAATATAAATTTTCTGCAAAAATTTCTCTTTTTCTATCAAAATATTTTTCGAATATATTTTCTAATATTTTATTATAATAAACAAGACCATTAGAATACAATTCATAATCTTGAAAAATAGATTGTATTTCGTTTGAACTTAAACCTAAATTTGACTCATTTAAAACTCTAATAAAATCATCAATACTCATTCTATTAGAATTATTACAATCTACAATTTGAAAATTTTTAATTAAATTGATCAAAGCTAAATTACCACCATTTTTATTTAAATATTCATTTAATAAAGTAGGAAAATCATTTGATTGAAAAGGAATATTATTTGGATTTTGGTCTTGATATTTTAAATTAAAAATCTCATGAGCAAATTGTTTATAATTTATGATTCCTTTTCTATCTCTATCAAAATAATTAAAAACTCTTTCAATATCAGTTATTTTTGATAATGATACTCCAAGTTTATCATTTGCTTTTATGAAATTTTGAAGATTACAAGTTTGTGAACCATCTAAATCATAAAATTTAAAAAATTGATATAAGATTTGTTCTTCTGTTTTATTTGGTATCATTTTTAAATCTATTTTGTTTTTTAATTCAATTATGTATCTATTTTAATTTTAATATGATAAATTATATTATGTTTGTTACCTTCTTATAAGAGCATCTGTCATTATTTTTTTATATGAAAATAAATTATTTTTGTATATTAATTTTTAATTTCTTAATATTATAATATTTTTTTATATTTAATTTAAAAAAAAATATTAAATATTATTTTTTGGATTTTGAATTTCTTTAGAATTATCATTTAAATTTTGAACTAAACTATAATTTTTTGTACTTAAATTTCTTTTTAAGTTCAATGAACCGGCATTTCTAGTAAAAGACATTATATTTGATTTATTTGATATTTTTTCATCATAAAAATTATTATAATTTAACCCAAATTTTTCATTATTAATCCATATTTTAATATCATTTTCATCAAGTTTTTTTTTAATTTTTTTAGGTAATGATGAATTTAATAAATTTTTTTGACTAAAATTAATTTTTTTTAATTGAATTAAAGTATTATTCTTGCTAATCAAATTAATATTACTTTTATTTGTTTTTAATGGTTTATCAATGTTTTCAAAACTTGTCTTTATATTTAAAGAATCAAAAATATTTTTTTTAGTTGAATTATTTCTATTATTATTATTATTTTTTAAATTGATAAAACTATATTTATTTTGTTTTTTATTAATATTTTGAAGTAATTGAATTTCATTATAAAGATTTTTAATTTGTTCCATATGTTCTTGAGTTTTTAAATGAAAATCTTTATTATTTATTAAATTTGAATTAATTTCATTAAAATTAATTTTATTATTTTTAGGTTCTGATAATATTCTTTTTCCTTTTAATTTATTTTCGTTATTTTCATTATTTGATTTTAATGTTAATAAATTATAAATATCCTTATATTTTTTATTTCTTTGAATTAAATTATCCAAAATTTCTTTCCCGTTTTTATATTTTGATTCTAAATAAGTCAAAACTTTTTTATTCCTAATCAATATATTATCAAAATTATTTTTTTCACTTCTCAAAGAATAAAATCCATTTTTATATTTCATTTAAAATTTAAACAAATAAGAAACCAAAAAAAAAAATAATCCAAAAAAAAATAACGAAAAAAAAAATAAAAAATGGGTTGTGGCAGAAGTAAAAATCTCGAAGACGACTACCTTTTATCTCACAAAGTTCTGTGTGGTGTAGCATATGACAAATCAATAAAAGTAGACTTTTCATTTAACCCAAATAAATATATAGCAAATAACACAAAATATTACAAAGACCAAACTCCAGGAAAAGGTGAATTTAAAGACACAAGATTTCCTCCAGATATAGATACATTTTTTGGTAGAAAAGATGGAGTATATTATGATAAAACACCTCGTCGTCGTGCAAAAGGAATGTACGCAATTCAAGCAACAGAAGATATAATTGAATGGAGAAGAGCACGTGATATTTGGGGTGATGACATTAAAATTTTCGGTGAAACTACATCACCTGATGATATTGATTTAGGTGAAGTTAATGATTCTTATTTTGTTGCTGCTATGGCTGCTTTAAGTGATTTTCCTGCTTTAATTTTACAATTATTTAAAACAGTTAAATTCCCAACTGATGGTTCTGCTATAGAAGTTGCTGTTGAAATTGATGGTGAATGGGAAATTGTTTGTGTTGATGATTATTTTCCTTTTAATACTGAAACTAATAAACCTATTTTTTCTGATTCAAGAACACATAATTTATGGGCTGTTATTTTAGAAAAAGTTTGGGCTAAAGTTAATTATGGTTATGTTAATATTGTTGGTGGTACTCCTAGAGAAGTTTTTGAGACTTTTACTCCTTTTATTATAACTCCTATTAATACTAAGAAGGAAAATAGAGTTACTTTATGGGAAAATATTAAAGATGCTTCTAATTATAATTGTATTATGGCTTGTACTACTACAGATGATACTAATGGTTTAGAAAAAGTTGGTTTGAAATCTGACGAAAATTTTTATTTTGTTAATGCTTATGATAATGAAGAAAAAAAATCCAAAGGATTAAAAATGATGACTTTAAAATATCCTTTTGGACCAGCACCTTGGAAAGGAGATTATTCATATAAAAGTGAAAAATGGAGAAGTGCAAATTTAAGAAAAAATTATCCTGATTTTAATCCTAATGGAGGTGAAGATGGTTTATTTTGGATTGACTATAATAATTTTTGTAGATATTTTAGAGTTTTATCATTATGTATTTTTCTAAAACCTTTAATTTCATGTGTTTTTAAAATAGAAAAAGATAGGGCAGATGATTTTAATGCAATGAAAATTAAAATAGAAGGAGAGGGAATTTTAGCAATAAATGTATTTAAAAAAGATTATAGATTTCATAGAAAAATAGGTCCAGATGAGCAAGTAATATCAAATATAATTTTAGCAAAATTAGATAAAGATAATAAAAAATTAGATTATATAGATTCATCATGTGATGAAACAATGTCATGTAATGTAACAAGAGGAGAATTTATATGTTTATTTAATGTAGATTATACAACTGCAGGAGTTAAAATGAGAAAATATGCAGTTAATATATCTACAAGTTGCAAATTCCATGTTTGTATGGTTGATTCAGATAATTCTCATGAAGTGTTAAAAGCTATTATGATACCAAAAATTGAATCATCTCAAAAATATAATTTAAAATTCCAAAATCCAATTGTTCATTTTACTGGAAATAGATTTGAAAATACTTCAATTGCATTTATGTATATTAAAAATCAAGAAGAAAGTGAAATTCATTATAAAGCTTCTATATCTTATAAAAATATTGCTTCTATTGATGGAGAGTTACCTGTTGGATTAAAATTAAAAGTCAATGATAAGTATATTTTTCTAGGTAATAGAATTAAAGTTAATGAACCTTATTCTTTAAGTTCTATGGGAAATAAAAATATTACTGCTATTTCTGGAGAAATTGAACCAAGAGTTGATCAAGATTTAATTGATAATGTATTTGTTGAAACTCCATATGAAGATACTAGAATTAATTTTGAATTTGATCAACCAAGTTAAATTATTATAAAAATGAAATTTTTTTATTATATTTTTATTTTATTTTTTACTATTTTAAAGAATTTTTAAAAGTAATTATGATATTTTTTAATATAGATTAAAAAAAGAATATATACTTTATTATTAATTTAACAAATTTTTTACAATTTATAAATATATTTATAATTAATAATTATTATATTTTAAAAAAATAAAAATTTTTATAAGAAAATCAATTCTTTTATAGTATTATTATTTAAATTTATTAAAATAATTTTTCAAAAATTTTTTTTGATTAATAATTTAATTGAAGGCATTATTTATAAATTTTTTCATTTTTTTAATAAGATTCTTTTTTATATTTAAAAGAAGAACATTTATTCATGTATAACAATAACCATAATATATTTTAAGCAAAATATTAATAATCTCATCATATAATTAAACAATTTAATAATATATTAAATTGAATAATCTTTATTTTCTTTAATATCTTCATTTATGAAAGTATAATTTGTTTGATAATTAAAATTATTATTTTTATTTTTCATTAAATATTTATCAACATTTTCATCATTATTTTCAAAATCTTTTAAGGGTATATCACTACTTTCATTTAAATGTAATTTCTTTTCATATTCTTGCAATTGAATATCTAATTGATTAATTATTAAATCCTTTTCTTCTAATTTTTTTTTATATTTTAATTCAACATTTTTTAATTTTTCACTTATATCTTCCATTTCTTTTAATATTATAGTATATTCTTCATTATCTTTTTTACCTTTTAAACACTCTTTTTTTAAAGAATTATTTTCATTAAATAAAGAAGTATTATTTTTTGATAATTCATTAACTGCTTTTTTATTTTCTAAAATTTCTTCTTTTAATTTTGAATTTTCTTGATTTAATATTTCAATTTTATTTTTCATTTCTTTATTTTCTAAATTTATTTTATTAATTTCATTCTCTAAATTATTTATTTTATTTATTCTTTCATTTTCTTTTGTTATTTTAAGAGCTTTTGAATTAATATCATTAATTAATTCAACTAAATTATTTTGATCTTTCATTAAACAGGATAAATTAATTTGAATTGTTTCAAATTTGAATATTAAATCATTTAACTTTTTTTTATATTCTATTTCACAATCTTCAATAATTAATTTTTTTCTTATTATAGAATATAATAATTCTAATTCATTCCTCATTGTTTTATTTATTTCTAATAAATTTTTTATATATTCTTTTTCAATATTATTTTCCATATTAAATATAAAAATAAATAAATTAAATTAAATTAAATTTCTTTTAAAATGTTTTTACATTAACAAATATCATTTATAAATTAATTTATTAATAATATATATCCCTATAAATTTATTTTATATTCTTTAAGTTTTAAAAGGCATAAAAAACTTTATAAACATTTTATCAAAATAATTTGAAAAAAAATTAAAAAAAATTGTTCAAACACATTATTCTTCAGTCTTATTTTTAAATATTTTGCTACTAAAAAAACCTGATAGCGATAATAGCAATTTTTATCAATATATAATTCAAAATTAATTAAAGAACAAAATTCATATTCTAAATCTTTTAATTCATTAATACTAATTCCGTCAGTTTTAGTCAAAAATTTTATTTCATATTTTTTATCTTCAAATAATTTACAAGAAACATATATATAACTAAAAAATAACGATATATATTATATTGGGAAATAAAAAATCCTTTTATTATTAATTTATCAATATATATTAATGAATAAATTAAAATTGCATCATCAATTTGAGAATATTTTTTAATTCTATATTTATAATCTTCGAATGAAATATTTGGAAGATGATTAGAATGAAAAGATAAGTTTAATTGCTCCATCACATATTTTATATATTCATCTTTTTCTTTATTTTTATTTATTCTTCTGTTTATTACTTTTGCTGTTTAAAGAATTAAATTTTCATGTATAAATGATTGTTCACTATCAGTTTCTATAAATGTTGATTTTTCTGATTTATATAATGACATTAAAACTTTTTTTAAATTATTTATATTATGAGTGTTTTTTATTTCATAAATAATTATTTTAATTCATTGATTTTAATTTTAATTTATATATGAATAATTTTTTTAATTATTTTTGTAAATTATTTTTTTTTAATTTTTAAAAATTATTTATTATATAATAATTTCTTTTAATAAATTTAGTAAATGCCTAAAAACCTTTTAGAATATTTAAAACAAAAATATCCAAATGATAAAAAAGAAATAACAGAAATAATAATAGATGCTTTTCAAATAAAAGAATTTTCCCAAATTGAAAAAGAATATTTACAAAATTTTACAAAAATAAAGTTATTTAGTTTAAATATGACTCAATTACATTCATTAAATCATTTACCTCATTTTCCAATTCTATCAGAAATAGAATTATCAGACAATCATATTAATGGTGATGAATTATATAAATTAACAATATATATTCATATAAGAAAAATAAGATTAGCAAATAATAATATAAAAAATATTGAAGATATAAAATGTTTTAATTCTTTTAGAGATTTAAATTTTTTAGATTTATCAGAAAACCCAATTAATATTATAAATAATTATAGAAAAAAAATATTTGATTTATTACCAACTTTAGCTTTTTTAGATATGATAGATAAAGAAGGTAAAAATTATTCTGAATTTGAAGAAGAAGAAGATGAAATTGAAGATAATGAAGAAGAAGAAAAAGAAAAAAATACATATGATTCATTTATTGTTTATGATAAAGAAGATGAAAATGAAGAAAAAGAAAATGAAGAAGAAGAAGAAGAGGAAGAAGAAGAACAAAATGAAGAAGAACATAAACCAAATAAAAAAAGGAAATTTAACTAATATAAATAATAAACTAAAAAAAAATTTATACAAAAAAACTATATAAAAAAAATTTATAAATCAAATTTCTTATCTTTCAAAAATTTAAAATAATTTCCATTATTATCAATTTCTTGTTTTTTTTCTAAATAAACATTCATTTTTCTTTCATCATTTAATAATTCATTAGTTAAAATATTATCAATTCCATAAATAAGCATTTTTCTTAAATCATCACAATCAGCACCATTTTGTTTCATTCTATTACCAAATTGAATTGTTTGTCTTGAAACAGGAAAAGTTCTTATTGGTTTGTTTAAAGGCTCATATATTTTAGGAGGTAAAAATTGATATATATAAATCATTGGATTTGGATTTACTGGTTTTCTCAATGGCCATAATATATTTCTGTAATCTGGCATCATGTTTAATTGATTTTGTAATTGGTATAATTTATATTGTTCATTTTTTAATTTTTCTAATTTTTCATTACATTTTGATATTGCTAAAGAATATGAATAGTTATTTGAAAGAATTAATGATTTTTTTGGAGTTGGGGTTTTCATTTTTTTTTCTTTTTTTTAAGGAATTTTTGGTGTTTATTTTTTTTATGAGTTTTTTTAAATATTTTTTTTAATTTTTTTATTTTTTTTCTGTGATTATATGTATAATTTTAATATTTTTTTTGATTTTTATTTTTTTAGTTTTTGAGGAAAGATGTGGAGCCAAAAGAAAAAGTAATTAAAAAAAATGAAAAAAACAAAATATATTTATTATTAAAAAGAGGAATTGAATAAAATATATTTTTATTAATAATATATATAAAAAATTGAGTTAGTTTAAGTTTAATTTATTATTTATTTATATCTGTATATAAGACGAAAATTAAATAATAGAATATTATTTTAAAAGTATAAATGTCTCATAAAAAAAATACTGAACAAATATATAGAGAAATTATGAAGAAAGTAATAGAGAAAATAAAAGATGAATTTATTTTTGATGGCTCACCACAAGAGACAATTAATTTATTAACATCTGTAAAATAAATATTTAATTATATTTAGAAATGGGAATCAAAATTAATTGAAAAAGGAATTTTTGATCCAAAACAAACTGTAATAAAATATTTTTAATTATCATATTTTTAATAATTAGAAACAAAATCCAAACAATACATTTATACCACAAATAAGAAATGAAGCAAATTTTTTTTCAAATCAAAAACAAAATCCTGTTTTTAGCATATATCAACAAGGAACAGGAACAACAAAATTATCATCAGATAATTATGCAAATATAAATCAAACATTTAATAATCCACAAAATTATTTAGAACAAAATCAATTTAATAACAATTCAATATTATCAAATACAAATATTAAAATAGAAGCATTAGAAAATAAAAATGAAGAAAATAAAGAAATAATAAATTTAAATACACCAAATACAAACATAACAAATAATAATAATAACAATGATACAAATAATACAATTAATAATAATAATAGTGCATCAAATTTAAATTCAATAAATACCTCAAATAATTATATAAATAATTCAATTAATAATAATGAAGAAGAAGATGATGATAATAAATCAATTGATCCAGATGAAAAATTATTTAATGAACCTGAAAAAGAAGATATTAAAAAAAATGATGATAATGATGAAGAAGATTTAAGTCCTTTAAATAGTGATTATGATGAAGGACAAGATGAATATCCTGATTTTTTAATTGCGCAATATGATAAAGTTCATCGTGTTAAAGAAAGATGGAGAATTACTTTAAGAGATGCTATTTATCATTGTAAAAATAAGGAATATGTTTTTGATAAAGTTAATGGGGAATTAAATAGAGATTGGTAAAACAATTATATTATAAAAATTCTAAATTTTATTATTTATATTAATTATATTTAATAAATTTTTATTTAATTATTTATTTTTTTTTATTTTGTTTTTTAGTTTCTTTTTGTAATTTTTCTATTTTTTGATTTTTTTCATCTATTAAAAGATAGAATTTTGTTATCATTTCATTTTTTTTATTTTTGAAATTATCTTCTTTTTCTTTTATATTATTCTCAATATCTTTTATTGAATCTTCTTTTTTAAAATATTTTTCTTCTTTTTCTCTAACTCTATCTTCTAACTCTTTATTTAATTCTATTATTTTATTACTAAAAAAAACATTTGATTCATTTTCTATAATTTCTTCTAATAATAACCTAAATGAAGTAATATCTTGGTTTTTAACAATAAAATGTAATTCAAAAAATTTTTTATTATTTGATTCAATATCATCATTATTATTATCGTTAATTTCAGAAATAATAAAATAAAATTTTTTAGATTGATTTTTTGAATTTAAAGAGGCTCTTATTCTTTTAAAAAAATTAGTTGTCCATTTTAAAGTATTAGTAAAACAATCATTTGAATTCATAATAGAATGATATAATTTATTATCTTCAGGTGAAAATAAATAAAAATCACATGCTTGAAATAAATAATTTCCAACTGTTGTATGACTATACATTTTTCCTGAAATATAAATTATTTTATCATTTTCTAATTTGTTATTTAATTTTTTTTTTAATTGAATCTTATTAATAATTCCAATTGTATTAAAATGTAAATTTTCTTCTTTATTATCATTAGTTAAATCTGAATTATCATTCATTTTATATTTTTTTAATTATTTTAAAAATCAAATATTCAAAAATTATTATAATATTTTTATGTAATATAGAACAAGTTTTAAATTTATATATAAACTCTTTATAAAAATTTTATTTAAATTTAAAAAACTATATCAAACAAATACAAAAAAGAAATAAGATAAAACAACTAAAAAGAAAAAAAAAGTGTAAAAAACCTTAAAAAATATCACAACCAGAAGAACAACATCCTTTTTTAAAAATTTTATTCCATTGTGAACATTCAATAACATGATCAACATCACATATTTTACAATGAAAAATCTTATCTTGTTTTCTTCTATTTTCATAATTTTGTGCATCTTTCTGTAATTCTTTCTCAATACAATTAGCACAAATAATATGATCATAATAAGAAATTTCTTCATTATCATCACTCTCAAAATTATTATTATTAGAATTAATATTATTATTACCAATACTATTAATTTCATTTTCATTACTCATAGTATGGCTTCTTGCACTTTCTCTTTGTTCTTTTTTTAATTCTTTAATTAAATTATCAGGTTTCTTAATTTTAAATCTAAAAAAATTATCATTAGTTCTATTTGAATTAACCATCATTTCATCACCACCATCTAGAACTTGACTACAACAAATCATACAAAAAATACCAACATATTGATTTAATCTATGCATAGAATTAACTTTATATTTATTTGGATCTAATTTTAATAAATTAAAAGCTTCTTCAGGATCAAAAACATTTTTACATAAACAACCATATTTTTCTGCATATTTTCTTTCAAATTTATTTTGAAATATATCTCCATTTGTTGACGCTTCTAGATTTTGCATTAAACATTCTCTACAAAATTGACATCCACATTTCATTTCATATACTTCTGAAAAACAAGGTTTTCCACATTGACAACATAAACTTTTTGAATTTTTAACTAAGTAACTTTCTATGTTCATTCCTGTTAAATATATTATATCATAATCATTTATGTGGATTTTATCTTTTATTATTATGTCACGTGTGTAATATTCTAAATTGTTAAATTTTTCTTTTGAGAAATCATTTGTTCTTTGTTTTAATATTGTATCTATATCTTTTTTAAAACAATTTTGACATGAGAATAAATTATTTTTTGTTAAGTAAACAAATCTCGTTTCTTTATTACATTTTTTACATAATGTTAATTCTTCTTCATTATCAATATATAAATTTCTAAATAAAATTGAATGATTTTCCTTATTGAAAATATCACTACAAAATTCTTTTAAAATAGTTTTTTGATATTCTTTAGTATAAATTTTAAAATAACTAGAAAAAAAATAACCAATACTTATCATAGGTAATTCATTAATAGAAAAATCAGTAAATTTATTATAAAAAACTTTAAAATTATTACCATCTTTACTTAAACAACCATCTATAGAAATAATTTCTAAATTAACATTAAAAATTAAAGGAATAGAACTAAAAACAATTTTTAAAGGTTCAAAAGAGTATCTTAAAATAGAATTAGGATCAACTTTATCAATGTTATTAAAATTATTAGAATGAATATCACCACCACCAGGACCTTGAACTCTTAATATATTATTATATAATTCATCAACATTACAAAAAATAATATATCTACAATAAATAATCATTGCTTCATCAAAATCATATCCTTCAAATTCATATGCATAAATAAATTGTAAATAAGCTTCATAATATTTTTTTTTCTCTAAACAATTATAAATAAATGAAAATACTGCTAAAATTTTTTTAAAATCTATTTTTTTATCACTTACTACTACTTCTTCATCACTTAATCTTGCTATTCCTAATATTATTTTTTTAATTTCATGTAAATTTTTTTTAAAAATATAATATTCAATTAAGGAAAAAATAAATGTTCTATAAAATGAATTTCCATCAACTAAAATTCTTCTCCAAAAATCAAAATTTTGATTAATTGTTTTAAATTCATTATTATCTGCTTTACTTAAATCATAATACATAACAAAATTTTCCATTGTTTCAATAGGACCAATTTTACTTTTATAATTAAGAATTTTTTTTTTCTTTGATGATATTTCATTATATAATTTTTCAATATCTTGATTAAAATTATTATCATCTCCAATAACTAAATTAAAAATAGTATTAAAACTTTTTTTTTGTTCATATTGTTTTAAATTCTCTTCTAAAATATCTTGATAATTTTGAGTCATTTTTTTTGCTTGTTCAACAATATTTTTTTCTTTCATAATATAATTTGAAAAATAATTTTGTTCCATAAAAGCTTTTTTTCTTCTTTGATAATTTAAATTTGAAGGTATTTCATTTGTATTTGACATATAAGGTTCTTCTTTTTGATTAAATTCTGATATTTGTTGATATTCGTCTTTTAAAATATTTATTTTAAAATTATTTTTTAAATCATGATATTCTTCTAATATTTTCATTGGGTCTTTTTGTTGATAAATAAATTTATTATTTGATTTATTTTCTTTTTCTGAATTTTGAGATGAGGATTCTTCATTTTTTTCTTCTATTATATTATTATTTGTTATGTAGTTTGAATTTTTTTTTTTATTTTTTAATTTTTCTTCTTCTTCTTTTTTTTTTTTTTTTTTTTTTTTTTTTTTTTTTTT
>JAEEGK010008051.1_pt1 | contig 24992 bp, 19 predicted proteins | sample 8958771 | NCBI WGS metagenome assembly JAEEGK01 (sample SAMN16246547, study PRJNA631951) | gut metagenome | biome: gut microbiome; feature: rumen; material: SC-attached | host: Bos | place: Iran: Karaj | collected 2018-10
ATGTGCTTGCCGAACTCCTTGACCTCCTTGCGGCGCAGGGGTATGTTATTCTTCTTCGCCTCGTCGAACATCAGTTTCATGTACGCGAGGATATTGCTGGCATCCTGGCCTCTGGCAATGCTGTCGCTCTTGGTCCAGAACTCCTCAGGGGTCTGTCCAACGGCCTGGATGAAGCCGAATTCCTGCATATTGCCCGGAGAGAGGGTTCCGTCAAAGTCATAGACTAGCGCGATAATTGGTTTCTTTCTCATTTCCTTTGGATGAATTCACGTAAAATACGGGGATTTCGCCACATTTATTCAATTTGTATCGGCCAAATGATTATTTTAGCGAATAAAAAACAAATCAAAATGGACCCTGACTATCTTAGCAAACACTACCTATGGAAACTCCAGGAGACTGTCAAATCCTGCTGGGACAAAAAGGCTTTGTGCAACTATGGCGGTGAATCCTTCACTTTCCGTGATCTGGCCACAAATATAGGCAAATTCCATCTACTTTTCGAAAAATCCGGCATCAGAAAGGGCGACAAGGTGGCCATCTGCGCCAAGAATACCGCCCGCTGGGCCGTGTCGTTCTTCGCCATCAACACTTATGGCGCGGTTGCTGTCCCTATACTGTGTGACTTCCATCCGGACAGTATCAACCACCTGGTGGACCATTCCGAGAGCATAGCGTTCTTCGTCGACGGTGACATCTGGGCCAAACTGGACATTAAGAAGATGCCTCAGGTCCGAAGTGTCGTCAATGTCCAGGATTTCTCCGTTCTGTATTCTTCCGACGGCCTGATGGAGAAGGCTTTCGCCGGGCTTGACGAGTCTTTCGCCGCGAAGTATCCTTCAGGATTCTCCCGGGACGACGTCTCGTATCCCACGGACAATGCCGAGGACCTCGCCATCATCAACTATACATCCGGTACGACGAGCGCTCCCAAGGGCGTCATGCTGAAGTACGACAGTTTCACCGCCACCGTCGAGTATGCCCAGACCAACGTCAAGGCCACTCCTGAAGACACGCTGGTATCCATGCTGCCCATGGCGCACATGTACGGCCTTGCTTTCGAACTGACATATCCCCTTTGCTCGGGAGTCACCATCTATTTCCTCGGCAAGACCCCTTCGCCCAGCCTCCTGCTCAAGGCGATGAAGGACGTGCGTCCCTATATGATCGTGACTGTGCCGCTGGTCATGGAGAAGGTCTACAAGTCTTCGCTCAAGCCTATGCTCCAGAAACCCGCCATCAAGATAGCGACCAGGATCCCCGGCATCCGCGGTATCATCTTCAAAAAGATGCGCGAGGGGCTGGATGCCGCGTTCGGAGGCCGCTGCGGGCACTATATCATGGGCGGTGCTCCGCTCAATCCCGAGGTAGAGGACCTCTTCCGCAAGATAAAGCTACGCTATACCGTCGGTTATGGCATGACCGAGGCCTGTCCGCTTCTCGCCTATGAGGATCCCGCCCGTTTCGTCAAGGGATCCTGCGGCAAGCCTGTGACCTGCGCCAAGGTGCGTATCGACTCCGAGGACCCGCAGCATATCGCAGGTGAGATCCAGGCCAAAGGCCGCAACATCTGCCTCGGCTACTTCAAGAATCCGGAGGCATCCGCCGGCGCCTTCACCGAGGACGGTTTCCTGCGCACCGGCGACCTCGGCGTCATGGACGCCGACGGCAATATCTTCATCAAGGGACGTTCCAAGAGCATGATCCTTTCCTCCAACGGCCAGAACATCTATCCCGAGGAGGTCGAGGCTGTCGTGAACAGCCAGAACTACGTCGTCGAGTCCGTCGTGGTCGACAGGGCGGCCAAGCTTGTGGCACTCGTGTACCTCGATGAGGATGCCATCAAGAAAGCCGGGCTCGATGCCGAGGCCCAGTCCGACATCCCCGAGGATATCCGCATCGCTTCCAACCGTAAGCTTCCGGCCTACAGCCAGTTGGCCAAGGTTGAAGTCGTGCCCGTCCCCTTCGAGAAGACTCCCAAGATGAGCATCAAGCGCTTCCTCTACAAATAGAGACTGACATTTCGTCAGTCCCTGGCGGACTGGAACGCTATTTGACTGATATATGTGTGTTGCCTTGCGGCGACACACTTTTTTTGTATACAAATACATTAAGATATGGAAAACAAAGGTAAAATCGGAGTGACTACCGAGAATATATTCCCGGTCATCAAACAGTTTCTTTATTCCGACCACGAGATCTTCCTGCGCGAACTGGTGGCCAATGCCGTCGACGCCACGCAGAAGATGAAGGCCCTTGCCCTCAGCGGGGATGTCAAGGACGAACTGGGAGACCTCAAGGTGCGCATCGAACTCGACGAGTCCGCAAAGACCCTCAAGGTCATCGACGAAGGCATCGGTATGACCGCAGAGGAGGTGGACAAGTACATCAACCAGATAGCGTTTTCTTCGGCAGGGGAGTTCCTTGAGAAATACAAGGACCAGATAGGCAACATCATAGGCCATTTCGGCCTGGGCTTCTATTCCGCCTTCATGGTGTCCGAGAAGGTCACCATCGAGTCCCTGAGCTGGAAAGATGGCGCCAAGGCCGTGAAATGGACCTGCGACGGCAGTCCGGAATACACGATGGAAGACTGCGACAAGGCCGGCCGCGGCACCGTCATAACCCTTTATCTGGACAAGGACTCCGAGGAGTTCGCGGCAAAGGGACGCATCCAGCAACTGCTGAACAAGTACTGCAAGTTCATGCCCGTTCCCATCGTATTCGGCAAGGAGCAGGAGTGGAAGGACGGCAAGTACGTCGACACGGACAAGGACAACGTCATCAACAAACTTGAACCCATCTGGACCAAGGCACCGTCAAGTCTCAAGGAAGAGGATTATATGACCTTCTACAAGGATCTCTATCCTATGGAGGAGGAGCCTATGTTCCACATCCACCTGAACGTCGATTACCCGTTCAACCTCACCGGCGTGCTCTATTTTCCGAAGATCAAGGAGAGGATGGCCATCGACAAGCACAAGATACAGCTCTACTGCAACCAGATGTTCGTTACCGACCACGTCGACAACATCGTCCCCGACTTCCTGACGCTGCTCCACGGTGTCATCGACTCGCCGGACATCCCGCTGAACGTGTCCAGGAGTTATCTCCAGAGCGATGCCAACGTCAAGAAGATCTCCACGTACATCACCAGGAAGGTTGCCGACAGGCTTGAAGAAATCTTCAAGAATGAGCGTCAGGCCCTCGAGGGCAAGTGGGACAACCTCAAACTCTTCATCGAGTACGGAATGCTGACCGACGAGAAGTTCTGCGAGCGCGCCCTGAAGTTCGCCCTGCTCAAGAATACGGACGGAAAGTTCTTCAGCCTGGACGAGTACCGCACCGCCATCGAGCCGATGCAGACCGACAAGGACAAGAAGGTCGTGTATCTGTATGCGACAGACGTCGAAGGCCAGTATCCTTTCATCGAGGCCGCCAAGGCGCAGGGCTATGACGTACTGCTCATGGACTGCGAACTGGATTCGCACTTCGTGAACCTTCTCGAGAGCAAGGTCGAGAACACCCGCTTTGCCCGCGTCGATTCCGACTCCGTATCGAACCTGATTCCCAAGGAAGACCGGGTCAAGTTCGAGATGAAGGAAGACGAGCGCTACGACCTCGAGAATATGTTCAAGGCCGTGATGCCTTCAGAGAACGAGTATTACGTCATCGGTGACAACCTCGGCGAAGATGCAGCCCCTATCCTCATCACACAGAGCGAGTTTATGCGCCGCTACCGCGAGATGAGCGCGCTTGGCGGAGGCATGAACTTCTATGGCGAGATGCCGAAGTCGTACAATATCACGGTCAATATGGACAATCCGCTCGTGGCACAGGTGCTGGCCGCCAAGAGGGAAGGCGTCGCGCCGCAGGGCGAGCTTCCGCCGGAGGCTCCGAAGGACGCCTCCGATGCGGAGAAGGAAGCCGCCCGTCAGGCGCGCGACGACGTGCGTCACGCACACAAGGCCGATGTCGAAGCCTTCGCAAAGGACAACGAGATCCTGCACCAGATAACCGACCTGGCCCTGCTTGCCAACGGTATGCTTAAGGGCAAGGCGCTCAGTGACTTCATAGCGCGAAGCGAGAAAGTCGTCAGGGACGCTTTCCTGAAATAGAAAAAAGGACCCCGCGGGGTCCTTTTTCTATTTTCTGCCTATCAGTTCGAGGAATTCGTTCCTCGTCCTGGCCGAACTCAGGAAGATGCCCGAGAAGGCGGAGGTAGTGGTGATGGCGTTCGATTTCTGCACACCCCGCATGGACATGCACGTGTGCTGGGCCTCGATGACCACAGCGACTCCCAGAGGGTGGAGCGACTCCTCGATGCAATTGCGGATCTGGACCGTCAGGCGCTCCTGGACCTGCAGCCTTCGGGCGTATGTCTCGACTACACGTGCGATTTTGCTCAGGCCAGTTATCTTTCCGTTGGGGATATATGCCACGTGGGCCTTACCGATGAAGGGACACATGTGATGCTCGCAGAGAGAGTACAGTTCAATGTCCCGGACAATTACCATCTGCTTGTATTCCTCGTCGAAAATGGCCTTCTGGATTATCTCAGTGCCGTTCTGGTCATATCCCTGAGTCATGAACTGAAGGGCTTTGGCCACGCGCTCAGGGGTTTTGAGCAGCCCTTCGCGCTGCGGATCTTCACCTATCAGGCGGAGGATTTCCTTGACGTGTAACGCCAATTCTTCAGTGACTTTCCCGTCGTATTTTTCTTCTTTGATATATGGCATAGGATATGCAGTATTTTTTTCTATCTTTGCGGAAAATTTGTGAAGCAAAATTAGAAAAAAATAATAACAACTTAACTATTTCAGAACATATGTATTGGACATTGGAATTCGCCGGCAGTCTGGATGACGCCCCGTGGCCGGCCACTAAGGACGAACTCATCGACTATGCCAACCGTTCCGGCGCCCCCGAGGAGGTCATCGAGAATCTCCAGGAGCTCGAGGACGACGGAGAGATATACGAAAGCATCGAGGACATCTGGCCCGATTACCCCACCAAGGAAGATTTCTTCTTTAACGAGGAAGAGTATTAAGAGAGACTCTTACTCTTAACATACTGATTTACAGCGAGATAAGCAAAATTATTTGTTTGTCTCGCTGTCGTTTTTGCATCCAATTGATTTTTACTCGTGAGTATTGGGGCGCATCAATAAAAAAGTCCTCAAGAATCAAAGAGCCGAATATTGAAAGTAATTGTGTCAACGCTGTTGACACAATTGCAGGATCGTTACGGCACGGATTTAATCTCCGGAATAATCGGAGAATGATGCAATTTACTTTTTCTGGTAGTGACCCTTCATTGAGAAAACAAATACCAGAATCTTCTCTCCGTCTACTGAGTAGATAATCCTGTCAGTTTTGTTGATTCTACGAGACCACTTGCCAGTGAGGTTGTGCTTGAGCGGCTCCGGTTTTCCGATGCCTGAGTAGGGATGCTCAGCAATGTCCTTGAGGATTTCCTTTATTTTAACGACCGTTTTTACATCAGTTTTCTTCCACTCGTCAAAATCCTTCCGCGCCTGGGGAAGAAAGGCAATATTATAGCTCATCGACGTTTACAACTTCATAGTTCCCGTTTTTCACGTCCTCATCTCCCTGCCGGATAGCTTCAACCAGGTCCGGCTGGGACATGATGTATGCCGTTTCTACCATAGACTCATACTCTTCCAAAGACATAATGACAACGGCGGATCCTTTTCCCCTGTTCACTATGACATTGTCGGAATCCTTGACTACCCTGTCGAGATAGTCTTTGAGATTTGACCGAAGGTCTGTATATGTTGCTGTAATCATATTATAAGTACTTAAATAAGTACTGCAAAGATAATGCTTAATTCTGAAAACGCAATACTGGAAAGGAAAAACTACCGAAATTCAAGCTCAAACACTGTCCGGTTATCATCGCTTCTTAAAAATCAATGTGGAAAAACATCTTTAACGAAGAGGAATACTAATTGAAAATTAATAAGAGAGACGAGTTAAATAAAACTTGTCTCTCTTTTTTTTACGCAAATACCTCGTCAGGTATACCCATAGAACGCACTTCCTGAGGGGGTGGATCGCATCGGGAAAGATTTCCTTGTCTATTATTCTGTCATTGTCGGTTTTTATTTATATTTGCGAAGTTCACCAATCCATCATTGTTATGAATCACATACTTACACGACTCGCTCTCTTCGCCGTTGCCGTTCTGGCAGTGTCTTGCAGTAAGGACTATCTTTCTCCCGAAGAACTTTTCAAGGATAGTTCGAAGGTTGCGAAGACTATGATCGAGACGAAGAGCAACGAGTTTGAAGACACTGTCGTTTCATTCGGCAGTCCTGTTGTTTACAGGAAAAGCGATATGGAAGGCAAGTCTTGGCTTTCTGCGTGGAGCGAAGGCAGGATGGTATATGATATGTTTATGCTCAGTATCTATTTTGATAACATAGACAAAATGAAGGTTGGGGATACGCTGAAGACGAGTCGTTTCATGTTTTCGTTCCCCGCTTCAAGCGATAGTAACGCCACGACCTATACATATGGAGGGAAGATTACTCTTGCAGACAAGGGCGACGGTTATGTCATACTCCACTTCCACAGAGTCAGTTTCAGTTGTTCCTTTGGGAAATATGTGACAGACGGATACTTGTATTGCACGCTTGAGGATGAGTTTCAGATAGCGTATTGATCTGTTTCCCTTTCCTTGCCTTTTTTGAAACAGATGTAATTTGCAACGCGTTCATGCAGCGTGATTTATGCAAATCAACCGGCGCGGACTGAAGCTGGTTGGATTGCGCAACATGATAATAATCAGCAAATTGAAGAAAACGCCAGGGTCTTCAACATGAATCCCGGGACCACGACTTGTTTGGACAAGAAAGAATAGTTAATTTTGTTTGATCCATCCACACTCGGCTGGAAGGTAATAAGTATTTAACAACAGATATGAAAGCGAACTACTTTTTTATTCTCGCGGTGGTCGCAGCGGGAATGCTGGCGTGCTCCGGAAATGACGCTAAGTATGTGATTACAGGCAAGAACGCCCCCGTAGACGGGACCTCCGTCTATCTGGTGGACCGGATTATTGCCGACGACATCGACAGCGCAGTAGTGACCAACGGCACCTTCGAAATGAAGGGAAAGGCCGCAAAAGACGCCTTCCTGAGCATTGTATTCGAAGACTCGGACTGGTATTACCCGCTTTTCAACGACGGAGTTCCCGTGCAATTCGATTTCGCCGACAGTTCCGTCACCGGGTCTGCCCAGAATGTCAAACTGACGGAATGTGACAAGCGGGACTCCAAGTCCTACGCCCGGGTGAATCAACTCCTCGATGGCTTTTTGGCCTTGCCCAAGGAGGAGCGGGATGCCGCCCAGAACGCATTTCTCGCACAGTATGAGGAGGTATTCCATCAGTATGCTGATACCAAACTGGCCATCATCGAGGAGAACAAGGACAATCTCATCCCCGTCGCTTTCATGGAGAACGTCCCCGAAGTCTTAGGCCACGCCAAGTTCAACGAGCTAGTCTCCTCGGATGCTCCCTTTGCCAAGCATCCCTTCATCGTGGATCTCAAGGAGAGTCTGGAAAAGGCTGTTGCTGAACAATTGAAGGCCGATGATGCCAAGAGTGCCATCATCGGCAAGCGCTTCCTGGACTTGGAAGAGGCGGATACCGAAGGCAATCTGCATAAACTGAGCGAGTATGTGGGACAGGGCAAGTGGGTACTGGTGGACTTCTGGGCCTCCTGGTGCGGGCCCTGCAAGACCGAAATGCCCAATGTGGTAGCTGCTTACAAGCAGTACCACGACAAGGGTTTTGAGATTGTCGGGCTCTCCTTTGACCGCGAGAAGGATCCTTGGCTCAAGGCCATCATCGAATGGCAGATGCCGTGGATCCACCTTTCCGACCTGAAGTTCTGGAAGAGTGTTGCCGCGGAAGTATACTCCGTCAACTCCATCCCGGACAACCTTCTGATCAACCCCGAAGGCATCGTCGTAGCCCGCGGCCTCCGCGGTGAGGCGCTGGCGAAAAAACTTGCCGAATCCATCCGATAATCATCCGACCCGGCACCACATTATTATTAACCAAAACTGACAATCGTATGAAACATATTCCACTGATCGGCGCGATAGCGATCTGTGCGTTCGCCCTTAACATCAACGCAAGCGGAGCCGTTCCGGACAGGATAGCCAGAATCCAGATCGAAGGGAACCAGAGACTGCAGTTCGGTCCGACGACCGATATCCCGCACGCCAATGCATTCAGCCTGACCGTATGGGATGCCGACGGTAATCCCGTTAGCGAGGCAGACCTCAAGACGGTTACGGACGGCTTCGTGGTTGACTGGGACATTGCAGGGTTCCAGACCGAGAACGACCTGCCGGGACAGTATTGCGACTCCTATGGCGCGTTCACGGTCAACGGCAAGCCCTTCCTCTCGACGAGTTTCGAACTGCGCAACGTCCCCATGAATTTCTACGGCACGCTCCGGGCTGTCCTGAAGGCAGGTGACAAAGTGCTCCGCGCCGAAAAGCGCGTAGTCGCCCTGGGCAACGAACGGCAGCCGAACACGCAGGTGCTCCCCGAAGGAGGTTATCCCAAGGCATTCAACGGTTTCCCTGACCAGCTCCTCGGAGAGAAAGTACTCACGGAGCGGTATGGGCAGGCCCAGGACATCGTGTTCGGAAAATGGATCGTTGCCGGCAGTGATGCCGGCCAGCAAGCCGAGCTCTGCCAGGATCCGGATGGGTCCAAGTTTATCCGGTTCAGCGCGCATGAGACCGGCCAGTCGCATGTGTTTGCCAAATCCTTCACGCCACCCGTCTCGGTCATGGTCTTTACCGCAAAGGTACGGTTCCACGAACCCGGAGCCGTCATGATGCTGAGTTCCCGTTTCCCCTTCCAGTTCAACAACCGGCTCTACACGAATCCCGTCACGCTGCTGTTTGACGGCCAGTCCGTCACGCTCAATGATTCCCCGTTGGCCAAGAGAGGCAAGGCAGTCAAAATCAAGACAGACCACTGGTACACCGTCTCCCTGGAGATAGACAAGAAGGGAGAATTGTGCCAGGCATCCGTAGCCGACGCAAAGGGGAGAATCCTCGGCAAGAGCGAACAGGTCAAGTGGAAACAAACGTCGAATCCTGACTTCTTCAGCATCGGCTTCTCCGATGAGGCCAGCGGGACCATCGACATCGCAGAATACGAAGCCATCTCCCCGAATGCCGACGCGGAACGTTTCGAAGCCCCGGTCGAGAAAGGCAACCTATATCGGGTCATAGTCACCTACCAGGGCATTCTCTCTTCGGGTTACGTCAACAGCGACCTGGCTGGATATATCCTGGGACGGCACGACGTGATGAGTACGGATACGCTGGTAGTCGCATGCCCGAGAGACGTGTTCGACCTGCGAATCGGCGCCAACGCCGGGGGCGAAGCCAGGATCGAAGATGTGCAGCTCGTCAAATTGCCGAAACCCGCGCGACGCGCAAAGCCCAAGGTACACCACATCGGGGATTCGACTTCTGCCAGTACCGGGTCCTGGGCCTGGAGTCTTGAACGGATCCTCAGCACCGGTTTCCCGGCACTCGCCGAACTGTGTGACTTCGGCAACCAGGGAGCCGGCGGCCGCAATCTCAGCACCTACTATCAGCAAGGGAAGCTCGCTGAGGTCCTGCTCGACATCTGCCCCGGAGACGTCGTGATGCTGGGCAACAACGGGACCAACGGCCTGAATTCCACTTTCGAGGACGATGTGAACTATTACCTCGACGCTGCCGAAGCGATGGGGGCAAGCGTCATCCTCAATTCCTATACGCCCCATGGCGCAGTCAGCAACCATACGAAAGGTTACAATCCGGAGACCCACACCTTCGACAGTTACCGCCGGGACACCTACGACGTCATCGTGCGCAAGGTCGCGGCGCAGCGGTCGCAACAGGACCCCACCTATCTAGGATTTGTCGAAATCGGGCAGAATGCCGACGCCATCTTCAACGCCTATGTCACGGACTACAAGGCAAACGGATACGATTCAGCCGAAGCTGCTGCCCAAGCCATCATCTCCTGTTTCAGGGACCATAACCACTACGACAAGGGAGAATTGGCGTGCCAGCTCATGCTGAAAGGATATCCCGGCTGTCCGGCTCCGGGCATCGTGGAACAAATTGTCACGCTACTGAAAAAGGACGTCCAAAAGCAATAATCCGGTTTCAGCCGGAGCGCGCTTCGTCATACTGGCGATCCCACTCGCGGTAGTACTCCAGCTTGGGATCCTCGAACAAGGACATCTGGATGGCGCTTTCGTGGGTGAGTTTGGTCACGCCCAGGCCAACCTGGCGAATGGGCGTCACACCGTCCCAGATCTCCGCAAGCAGGCGCCGGGCCTCGTTCAGGATCACGGCGGTCACGTCTGTAGGTTGATGGAGGGAGGTCTGCTTCTGGACCACGGAGAAGTCCTTGTGCTTGATGAAGATGGAGACCGTGGATGCCCGGAATCGGTCCCGGCGGATGCGGTGCGCCACGATGCAGGCCACATTGAACAGGGCGCGGTCGATGTCCTTCGGATCCGTGTAATCCCGGGAAAACGTCCGTTCGGCGCTATAGCTCTTCGCCTCCCCCACCTCGGTCTCGACCGGGGAATCATCCCGCCCGTTGGCATTCTCGTGGAGCTGCAGGGCGAATTTCTGGCCGACCAGCTGGGTCAGAGAGCCCATCCCCAGCTTCGCCAGGTCGCCGATGGTGCGGATGCCGTTGGCCGTCAGGCGCGCCTCGGTCTTCTTCCCGACCCATAGCAGGTCCCGCACGCCCAGCGGCCACATCTTCTCCTCCACCTCGCTGTCCCACAGGGTATGCACCTTGTCCGGTTTCTCAAAGTCCGAGGCCATCTTGGCCAGCAGCTTGTTGGAGCCGACCCCCACGTTCACGGTGAATCCCAGGCGTTCCCGGATCGTATCCTTGAGTTCCGTGGCGATCTCCACGGGGTTCCGCGAGCCGCAGCGGAAGGTCATGTCGATGAAGCACTCGTCGATGCTGAACTGCTGCAGCACGGGAGAATAGCTCCGGCATATCTCGATAAAACCCCGCGAGCACTCCTTGTACCAGGCCCAGTCGCCGTGCACGATTACCAGCGAGGGGCAGGTGCGCAGGGCCATCGACACCGGCTGCGCCGTCTTGATGCCCAGCTTCTTCGCAGGCATCGAAGCGGCCGTAATAATACTCCGCCGGTCGTTCGGATCACCCGATACGACCGACGGAACAAGCCTGATGTCAGGGCCGCCCTCCCGCACCATCTTCACCGCCGTCCAGCTCAAAAAAGCGGAATTGACGTCGATATGGAAAATTATGCGGGAGTGCGTACTATTTGCCTTTGTTGAATGCGGCCGCGCGGGCATTCGCCTCCTCGGCCGTCAGGAAACCACCGTCCTTGACGATGAGCTTGTAGGTGAAGGTGGCGGTCTCGCCAGGGTTCAGCTTCAGCTCCACCGGCTCGGTGAGCGTCTTGTCAAAGTCCTTGCCTCCCATGCTGTTGACGGCGAAAAGGCCGTAGCCGCGGGCATGAGACCATGCCGGGAAGTTGGGGTTGTCCTTGGAGTCGATGATCAGGATGGAGATGTCGTCTCCCTCCTTCGTGCCGTTGAGCATCGTCCACTCCGCGCGCTTGGACCAGACGTCGTCGCCCTTGTCGCCCAGGTTGTTGACATACTCGCCGTTGATACCCTCGTTGTTGACCGTGGCCACTTCCGTCACGATGCCGTTGGCGTCCGTGTAACGCTCAGGACGGTCAGAAGGCTTCTGGAAGGCGCGGTCGACGCGGAGGCCCAGCATGCCCTCCTTGTTCTCCTTGAACAGGACGGGCTCCACGGCGGTCAGCTTGGCCTGACGCACGACGGAACGCTCGTTGCCGCTGCCGGCGAAGGTGAAGGTGGTCTCCTCCTTGAGGAGGACCTTGCCGTCGTTGTCCACCCAGTTGGCGCGGGTGACGAGCTTGTCGCCCTGGGCGGACACGATCCCGTCAAAGACCACGGAGCCGTAGGAAGGCTTGCGCTCGGCCGGGATCGCGAAGGAATTGTTCCAGAAATCCAGGCCGTTGACATTGCCGAAGTTGAACCACAGGCCCACGTGGTGCGGGTGGTCCGTGCTTTCGAAAGCCCTGGGAGCGCGGGGATAGCCGCGGGTGATGTCCTTGCCGGAAGCGGAGAAGATCGGCCAGAGGACCTGCTTCTCCATGTCGTTCGGGTAGATGAAAGACGTGAAGCAGGAACCGCCGATGTTGACGTCCACCTTGCGGGCGGCGTCGTCACGGACAAATTCTACCTCGGCTTTCTTTTCAGCCGTGCAGGCCCATGACAGGGCCAGCACGGACAGTAAACAAAGGATCTTCTTCATATGGCTAGTACTGGAAAGGCTTGCCGCCGGCCATGATTTCCTGCGTGGCGGGATCGAACACGGTGAACTCATGGGTGCGCAGGGCCGCGGTGACCATGGCGCAGGCGATGGAGTGGTTGTAGCCGGCCATGTAGTTGGCGTTCGGCTGCTTGCGGCTGCGCACGCACTCCATCCAGTTGAGCATGTGGTTGGAGGTCATCGGGTCGCCGCCGGTGTTGGCCTCGGTGCTGACCTTGACGTTTTCCGCCAGGGAGAAGGACTCGAGTTTGTTCTCCTTCATGCCCATGGCAGCGGCGTCGCGGGCGGCCATGCCGCCGTTGGGAGTGACCATGTTGGTGTCGAGGTTGAGCTCGCCGCCGTTGGAGTAGTAGATCTCCTTCACGCCGCCGGCGCTGTTGGTGAAGCGGGAAGAGTAGATTACCTGGAAACCCTTGGTCGGGTCATCAACAGGGCCGTAGTCGAGCACGGCGGTCATGGTGTCGTAGTTGGTACGGCCGTCGTTCCACAGGTAGATGCCGCCGTTGGCAGCGACGCTGCGCGGATAGTTGTAGCCGGTGAACCAGTGCACCGTGTCGATCTGGTGCGCCATCCACTGTCCCGGGATACCGGAAGAGAACGGCCAGAAGAGACGGAACTCCAAGTACTTGCGCGGATCGAACGCCTGCCAGGGGCGGTTCATCAGGTAACGCTTCCAGTCGGTGTCCTCTTCCTTCAGGAGGGGAACCGTGTTGGGGCGGCGCCAGCGGCCCGGCTGGTTGACGTTCCAGGTCATCTCGACCATGACGATGTCGCCGAACTTGCCGGAACGCAGGAAGTCGTTGGCGGCGTGGTAGTTCGGGGCGCTGCGGCGCTGGGAACCGATCTGGACGATCGTGCCGGCCTTCTCGATCGCGGCCTTGGCCACGCGGGCGTCGGCCATGGTCTCGGCGAACGGCTTCTCCACATAGGCGTCCTTGCCGTTCTCTGCAGCCTCGGCGGCGTGCAGGGCGTGCTGGAAGTCGGCCGTGGAGATGATCACGGCGTCGATGTCCTTGTCCTTGTACATCTGCTCGTTGTTGACGTAAGTCTTGATCGCGTGGCCGAAACGGGTCTCCAAGGTGTTCTTGGCTTCCTCACGGCGCAGGCGCCAAAGGTCGGACACGCCGACCATGTCGAAGTTCTGCTTCTGGCAGTGAGCCTGGAAAGCAGGCAGGAGGGAACCCTTGAAGCGGTCGGAGTAGCCGACGACGGCGACATTCACGCGGTCGTTGGCGCCCATGATCCGACGGTAGCTGGAGGCGCTCAGCCCCTGGCCGCCGATCACGATGCCGGCTGCGGCATAGCCCGCCTTCTTGATAAATTCTCTTCTTTCCATAAAAGACTGTTGATAATGTGATTAATATTGGTTTTGTGGTGTCTCGCGCAATTGCTTGTAAATATAAGCAAAATAAACCGTCATTCAAAATCCCGGCACTCCTATTTCTTGCCGGACTTCGCATGGTCATAATATTCGGCCGTGGCCGTGAAAAAGGCGTCACTGCTGGAGTTGAGCGCCGTCTCCACGGAGTCCTGTATCACCCCGATGATGAAGCCCACGGCCACCGCCTGCATGGCAACGTCCTGGGAGATGCCGAAGAAAGAGCAGGCCATGGGCACCAGCAGCAGCGAGCCGCCGGCCACGCCGGAGGAGCCGCAGGCACCCAGCGTGGCGATCACGCTGAGGAACAGGGCCGCGCCGAAACTGACCTCCAGCCCCATGGTGTGGGCTACGGCCAGGGACAGGACCGTGATCGTCACGGCGGCGCCGTTCATGTTGATGGTCGAGCCGAGCGGGATGCTGACCGAGTAGAAATCCTCGTCCAGCCCCAGGTCATGGCAGAGCTCCATGTTGATCGGGATATTGGCGGCCGACGAACGCGTGAAGAACGCGCTCAGGCCGCTGGTGCGCAGGCAGCGCCAGAGCAGCGGATAGGGATTGCGCCGCAGCAGGATGAAGGCAATCAGCGGATTGGTCACCAGGGCCGTGAGCAGCATGCAGCTCACCAGCAATACCAGCAGCTTGCCGTAGTCGACGAAGATGTCCAGCCCGTTGCCGGAGACGGAGGAGAACACCAGGCCCAGGATGCCGAACGGGGCGAACTGGATAATCCACTCCACGACCCGGGACACCGCACCGGCGAAATCGGAGACGATCCGGATGGTCTCCTTCCCCGCCAGCAGGCGAAGCGCCACGCCGAGGATGATGGACCAGAACAGGATGCCGATGTAGTTGGCGCCGGCAAGCGCCGCCACGGGATTCATCACCATGTCGGTCAGCAGTTTCGTGAACACGTCGGCGAGCGAGGACGGCCCGGGGGCGCTCTCGCCGGCGGGGCTGGCCAGTTTCAGCGTCACGGGGAACAGGAAACTGCCCACGACCGCCAGCACGGCCGCCAGCAGGGTCGTCGCCAGGTACAGGGTGATGACCGTGCGGAAACGGGGGCCCAACCCGCCCTTGGCCTTGGCGATGGACGAGGCCACGAGCACGGCCACCAGCACGGGCGCGATGGCCTTGAGGGCGCTGACGAAGACCGTACCCAGGATGCCGATACCCTGCCAGCCGGGGCAGAGCAGTCCCAGGGCCGCACCGATCACGAGGCCGCACAGGATCCGGAGCACCAGGCTCGTCCCTGTCCATTTCTTGAGGAGTTGAGATACTTTATTCATCGAATCAATAATTGGTCATCATACGGGCTGCCCGCCCAGGATCACCTGGCGGATAAACGGGGTCTGGTAGAGATAAGGCAGTTTGTCAAGCGTCCAGCCGGGCCGGGAGAGGATCAGGTCCGCCCGCTTGCCGGGCGTCACGGATCCGGTCTGTCCGCTGACGCCCAGGGCATAGGCGGCGTTGAGCGTCACGGCATTCAGGGCCTGGACCGGGGTCAGGCGCATCCGGATGCAGCCCAGGGCCATCACGAAGCGCATGTCGCCGGACGGTGAGGAGCCCGGGTTGTAGTCCGAAGCGAGGGCGATCCCCAGTCCGGCGGCGATGAACTCTTTCGCACGGGCATACGGGATCCCGAGGAAGAACGAAGATCCCGGCAGCATCGTAGGCATCGTGTCCGTGCCCCGCAGGGCCTCGATCTCCGCGTCCGTAGTCCGCTCCAGATGGTCCACCGACAGGGCCCGGTGTGCCACGCCCACCTGCACGCCGCCGCTGACGGCCAGCTCGTTGGCGTGGATCTTGGGGCGCAGGCCGCAGCGGGCACCTGCCGCCAGGATCCGCCCGGTATCCGCCGGCGTGAAGAACCCTTCGTCGCAGAAAACGTCCACGAAATCAGCGAGTTCCGCCGCCTGCGGCATCATCCCGACCATCTCCTGCACATATCTTTCGTGCGTGTATCCGCGCCCCACGGCGTGGGCGCCGAGGAAGGTGGCGCGCACCGTTGCCGGCACGGTCTCCCGGATGCGCCGGATCACGCGCAGCATCTTCAGTTCGTCCGCCGGGTTGAGTCCGTAGCCGCTCTTGATCTCGAGGGTACCCGTCCCCTTGCTGATCATCTCCCGGACACGCTCCACCGACTGGGCGTACAACGCCTCTTCCGGGGTCCGGTGCAGGAGGTCGGCGGAATTGAGGATTCCCCCACCCCGGGCGGCGATCTCTTCGTAGGAGAGCCCTGCGATCTTGTCGAGGAACTCCCCTTCGCGGCTGCCGGCATAGACGACATGCGTATGGCTGTCGCAGAATGCCGGCATGACCATGCCCCCCTGCGCGTCAATGACGTCGGTTTGGCTGCCATCGTCATTCCGGGCTTGACCACCATAGTCATTCCGGGCTTGACCCGGAATCTCCCCCATCCGCCCAAAACCCGCGATCACACCGTCCTCGATACGCAGCCAGGCATCGTGCAGGATGCCGGTCTGCGACATCTCAGCGCCCTGCTTGCGCAGCACGCCCGGCGGCACGATGCCGGCCAACTGTCCGATGTGGGTGATTAGCATAGGTCACGAAGGTACTGCTCCCTGCGCAAAAAAACAATGGATTTCTCGATCAACGGATGCATATACGTATCATTCGAGAGGAAAGGCACTTCCTTCCGGTAGTCGGCGAAGATCTCCTCCAGCCGCGCGGAGCTCTTCGCCGGCCGGCGGAACTCCAGCGCCTGGGCAGCGTTGAACAGCTCGATGGCCAGGATCGTCTCCACGTTGTCGATGACGCGGACCAGTTTGGTGGCGGCGTTGGAGCCCATGCTCACATGGTCTTCCTGGCCCTGCGACGAGGGGATGGAGTCGCAGGAAGCCGGCCAGCACATACCCTTGTTCTGGCTCACGATCGACGCCGCGGTGTACTGCGGAATCATGAACCCGTTGTTGAGTCCCGGATTGGCCACCAGGTATTTCGGCAGGCCGCGGTGGCCGTGGATCAGGCGGTAGGTCCGGCACTCGGAGATGTTGCCCAGCTCCGACATCGCGATGGCGAGCGCATCCATCGGGATGGCGATCGGCTCGCCGTGGAAGTTCCCGGCGGAGATGACCATGTCCTCGTCCGGGAAGATGTTGGGATTGTCCGTGGCGGAATTGATTTCGTTCTCGATCACGGACTTGACATAGAGGATATTGTCCTTGACGGCGCCGTGGACCTGCGGGATGCAGCGGAAGCTGTAGGGATCCTGGACGTGCTCCTTGGGCCGGTTGATCAGCTCGCTGCCGTCCAGGATCTTCATGAAGCGCTCACCCGTCATGATCTGGCCGACATGCGGGCGGAGCTGGTGCGTCAGCGGCAGGAAGGGTTCGATCCGTCCGTCGTAGGCGTCCAGCGACATGGCGCCGATCAGGTCCGCCCAGCGGGACAGGCGCATGCTCTTGAGGATGGACCAGACGGCGTGGGCGCTCATGAACTGGGTGCCGTTGAGCAGCGCCAGGCCCTCCTTGGACTGGAGCGTGATGGGCTCCCAACCCTTTTCCGCCCAGACTTCCGCAGACGGACGCACACGTCCCTGGTAGAGCACCTCGCCCAGGCCGATCAGCGGCAGGCTCAGGTGCGCGAGCGGGGCCAGGTCGCCGGAGGCGCCCAGCGAACCCTGCTGGTAGACAACCGGGAGGATGTCCTCGTTGAACATGTCGATCAGGCGCTGGACCGTGACCAGCTGGACACCGGAATGGCCGTAGGAGAGGCTCTGCGCCTTCAGGAAAAGCATCAGCTTGACAATCTCAGGTCGGACCGTCTCCCCCGCCCCGCAGGCGTGCGAGACGACCAGGTTGTACTGGAGCTGGGAGAGTTCGTCGGCCGGGATGGTCACGTTGTAGAGCGAGCCGAAGCCCGTGGTGACGCCGTAGACCGGACGGTCGAGGTCTTCCATCTTGCTGTCCAGGTACTTGCGGCATTTGACAATCGCCTCTACGGATTCGTCGGAAAGGACGAGACGGGCATGGTTGTCGATGATTTCTTTCAGTTGTTCAAGTGAAAGGCGTGCGTTGGAAATTGTATGTATCATTGTCTTTTCTGTTTTCATAGTCATTCCGGGCTCGACCCGGAATCTAAAACATTCCGAATAAGGTTTTCATCGGCCAGGCTGGGGAGGGTGACCCGCAGGCCGGGGGTGCGGGCCATCTCGCGCTCGATGGCGCTCCGGGCCCCCGTGTTGCGGGCCCAGGAGCGGCGCGCGATGCCGTTGTTGACATCCCAGAAGAGCATCTCGCGGATGTGGCGGGCTGCGTCGTCGGAGCCGTCGATGACCATTCCGAAGCCGCCGTTGATCACCTCGCCCCAGCCCACGCCGCCGCCGTTGTGGACGGAAACCCACGTGGCGCCGCGGAAGGCGTCGCCGATGACATTCTGGACGGCCATGTCGGCCGTGAAGCGCGAACCGTCATAGATATTGGACGTCTCCCGGAAGGGAGAGTCCGTGCCGGAGACGTCGTGGTGGTCGCGTCCCAGGACGATGGGAGCGGAGATCTCCCCGCTGCGGATGGCATCGTTGAAGGCGAGGGCGATCTTGGTCCGCCCCTCGCAGTCGGCGTAAAGGATGCGGGCCTGCGAGCCCACTACCAGGTGGTTGCGTCCGGCTTCCTCGATCCAGCGGATGTTGTCCCGCATCTGCCCGGCGATCTCGTCCGGGGCCGTGGCGGCGATTTCCGACAGGACCCGGACCGCGATGGCATCCGTCTTCGCCAGGTCGGCGGGATCTTCACTCAGGCAGACCCAGCGGAAAGGTCCGAAACCGTAATCGAAATAGAGCGGGCCCATGATGTCCTGCACATAGGACGGGTAGCGGAAGCGCCCGTCCGGCAGCAGCACGTCCGCCCCCGCACGGGAGCTCTCCAGCAGGAATGCGTTGCCGTAGTCGAAGAAATACATCCCCCTGTCAGCCAGGCGGTTGATAGCAGCCACCTGCCGGCGGAGCGACGCGCGGACCGCCTCGCGGAAGCGCTCCGGCTCCTCCGCCATCATGCGCTTGGACTCCTCCAGGGAATACCCAACGGGATAATAGCCGCCCGCCCAGGGATTGTGCAGCGAGGTCTGGTCGGAGCCCAGGTCCACGCGGATGTCCTCGTCCGCAAGCCGTTCCCACAGGTCCACGACATTGCCCACATACGCGAGGGACACGACTTCGCGGGCAGCCACGGCCGCACGGATGCGCGCCAGCAGTTCGTCCAGGTCTTCGTGGAGTTCGTCCACCCAGCCCTGGTCGTAGCGCTTGCGCGCCGCCAGCGGGTTGATCTCCGCCGTCACGCTCACCACGCCGGCTATGTTGCCCGCCTTGGGCTGGGCGCCGGACATGCCGCCGAGGCCCGCGGTAATAAAAAGCATGCCGTTGCGGTCGTCTCCACTCAGGCCCCGAACCCGGAGCTGCTTCCGCGCAGCATTCATCACCGTGATGGTAGTGCCGTGCACGATGCCCTGCGGGCCGATGTACATGTAGGATCCGGCTGTCATCTGGCCGTATTGCGACACGCCGAGGGCGTTGAAACGCTCCCAGTCATCGGGCTTGGAGTAATTCGGGACCACCATGCCGTTGGTCACGATGACGCGCGGAGCGTCCCGGTGGCTCGGGAAGAGTCCGAGCGGGTGGCCGGAGTACATCACGAGCGTCTGCTCGTCACTCATCGTGGCCAGGTACTGCATCACCAGGCGGTACTGCGCCCAATTCTGGAAGATGGCGCCGTTGCCGCCGTAGATGATCAGTTCGTGGGGATGCTGGGCCACGCGGGGGTCCAGGTTGTTCTGGATCATGGCCATGATGGCCGCCGCCTGCCGGCTCCGCGCCGGGTACTCCTCCACGGGACGGGCATACATCTCATAATCGGGACGGAAGCGGTACATGTAGATGCGGCCGTAGTCGCGCAGTTCCCGGGCGAATTCCCGGGCCAGCACCGCATGGTGCCGCTCCGGGAAATAGCGCAATGCATTCCGGATGGCGAGGACTTTCTCCTCCTTCGTCAGGATGTCTTTCCGCTTGGGCGCATGGTTGACCGACGGGTCATAGGCTTTCGGCTCCGGCAACTCCGCCGGGATGCCTTCGAGAATCACACGCTGGAAATCGGAAAGCGTCTGCTGTTTTTCGTTAGTCATTGTTATTCTGTGGTTTATCAAAAGCAACCGGCACTGAATCAAACCGGTTAAATACTGCAACTAGTTAACAATCAAACATATATGCAAAACGCTAACAAATATGTTTGTCAACCTCCGCCAGGACTTCGTCATGGATGGCGACGGCCTGCGCGGCGATCTCAGCGGCGCGGGCGAGGAGCGGAGCGGCGGGAGCCGGGTCCGAGAGGCCCGCGGCGTTGATGCGCACGTTAAGGTACGCACCGCGGACGGCCGCGAGGGCGGCCAGCGCGGCCACGCCGGCATCCGACGCCGACGCCGGATTGCCCTTGCGGGCCATATCGAGGGCCAGCGGCAGTGCCTTCAGCGACGCCTCCATCGTCTTGAGCGGCACGGAGGCCGCATAGAGCGTCGCGGCCTCGAGCGCCGCAGCGCGGGCGGCCTTCTCCTCGGCCGTGCCTTTCGGCAGCGAGAGCGCATCCATGATGCGGTTGAAGGCGGCCGTGTCCTCGTCGACCAGGGCGGTCAGCTCCGCCACGAGGGCCTGGCCCTGCTCCGCCACGTCGGAGAACTCCTTCCAGCGGTCATCCCAGCCCCGCTTGTGGGCGGAGAGGTTGGCCACCATCGTGGCGAGGGCGGCGCCCAGCGCGCCCATGCAGGCGGACACGGAGCCGCCTCCGGGCGCAGCGGACTCCGAGGCCGTCTCGGCCACGAAATCCTTCACACGCATGCGCACAAGACGCTCTCGGACAGCCGCTTCCGCAGGATCTTCCATCAGGTATTCGATGACCTTCTCCCGGGGATCGAAAGGCTTCAGGTCGTCCAGCGACATCGACTTGACGGCTATCTTGATGATCTCCTCCTCGGAGATACCCAGCGAGCGCTGCTGCTTCTCCAGATAGAAGCGGCCGGCGTCCAGCAGGACCTGCTTGGGCACCAGTCCCACGATCTCCGTACCGGTGACGCGCAGGCCGCGCGCCGCGGCCGCCCGGCACACCTCCTCGAAGGCGACGTGCAGCGGCGTGGCTTCGATGTCGGTGATGTTCATCGACACCTGGGCGATGCCGTATTCGTCGATATACCAGCCGATGGCCTTGCAGCCCTTGAGCGTGCCGGGGATCCAGAGCTGCTCTCCCGCGGCATCCTTGAGCAGCTTGCCGGTCAGCGAGCCGCCTTCGCGGGCCTTGCGGCCCTTCTCGCGCACGTCGAAGGCCACTGCCATGGCCCGGCGCGTGGAAGTGGTATTGAGGTTGAAATTGACGGCGATCAGGAAATTGCGGGCGCCGACGTTGGAGGCGCCGCTGCGGGCGGCCGTATCGTCGTACGCGCCGCCGAAGTCCGGCTTGCGCTCCGGATCGGCCATCTTCTCGGGCAGGGCCTCGTATTCGCCGGCACGGCAGACCGCCAGGTTCTTGCGTTCAGGCTTGAAGGCGGCGGCTTCGTAGCAGTAGCACGGGATGCCGAGCTCCCTGTACATCCGCTCCGCCAGGGCGCGGGCGAGTGCCGCGCATTCTTCCAGCGAGATGCCGGAGACCGGGATCAGCGGCAGGACGTCCGTGGCTCCGCTGCGCGGGTGCGCACCATGGTGGCAACGCATGTCGATCAGCTCCTGCGCGGCCTTCGCCCCCCGGAAGGCGGCCTCCACGACCGGCTCCGGCTCCCCGACGAAGGTGACGACCGTGCGGTTCGTCGCCTCGCCCGGATCCACGTTCAGCACCTGCACGCCCTCGACGGAGGCGATGGCCGCCACGATCCTGTCTATGACCGTCCGGTCCCTTCCCTCACTGAAGTTGGGTACACATTCGATGATTTTTTTCATAAGCAAGGTTATCAGTTTTATCTTCAAAGATACCGATTTGTTTTCAAAATGTCAGTAATCCCGGCGGGAAATCCGCCATGAATCAAAAGCGAAAGTTTTTGCACCTTCCCCGATAGGATATGACGCGCGCGCGGATTATCTTTGTTTTGCGAACTATAACCTAATTCCGGATATGCACCAGAAAAGCACCTTGGCAGCCTTCTTCCTCGCGGCAGCGGCCCTGCTGGCCGCCTGCGGCCCGAAAGACGTCGAAGTCGGTCCCTACACCGTCTCCGTGATCGAGAAGGATGTCTACCACATCCAGGACTGCAACAAGTCCAACCCCGCCGGCGAGGCTTTCGACGCCGAAGGGAACAAAACCCACTTCAACAACTGTTCGGACATCTACCTGCTCGTCGGTCGCGACGCAGCCCTGGTCATCGACCTGTCCAATCCCGTCAACTGGGCGGACAACGCCGCCGAGTCCCTGCGCAGCCTCATTGCGGAGCGCGCGGGCGGCAAGCCCGTGACCGTGACCTTCACCCACAGCCATAGTGACCACACCGGGATGCTCCCCGCGATGCTCGAAGAGCCCGGCGTGCGCTTCGCCCTGCCGGAAGCCGACTTCGCCCGCTTCGCGGACCGCATCCCCGCGGAGCGCCGCGAGTTCTTCGACGAAGGCCGGGTCTTCGACCTCGGCGGGCTCGAAGTGGAGGCGGTCGCCGTCCCGGGCCATACCACCGGATCGATGGTCTACTACCTCCGCGGTCACAACCTGCTCTTCACGGGCGACGCCGTCGGCTCCGGCCACGGCGTGTGGATCTTCAACACCGACGGCTTCAACGAGTACGTCTCCGCCGTCCCGCACCTGATCGACTTCCTGGAGGACCCCGCCAACGGCGTGGATCCCGCCAAGTTGCAGATCTACGGCGGCCACTACTGGCAAAAAGACTGGCTCTCGCTGCCCAAAGGTCGCGAGATGGGGATGGAATACCTGCGCCAGATGAAGGAACTGCTCGACCGGATGGAATCCGGCACCGCGGCTTCCGAACCCTCCGGCCTGGACCACCCCGTGCTGGACACGTATTTCCGCAACGGCAACGCCATCGTAGTCTGGAACGCCGCCCAGGCGGAAGCGGCGAGGAAGCAGTACCCCGAGACCTTCGCCTACCGCGACGCCGACATCGTCTTCCGCCGGATCGACGAGCATACCTGGGAGGGTAACGGTCACCTCGTGTACAACGAGTCCGTCTACGTGCTCGAGGGAGACGAGCGGGCACTGGTCATCGACGCCGGCACCCACATGCCCCACCTGGACAAGGCCGTGGCCGCGCTGACCGACAAGCCCGCCACCCTCGTCATCACCCACGCCCACGGCGACCACGTCGGCGGCATCCCCTGCTTCCCGGAAGTCTGGATGCACCCCGCCGACACCGTCCTCACCCGCAATTTCAGCGGCTACGACGGGCAGATCCGGTTCCTGTCCGACGGCGAGGTCATCGACCTCGGCGGACGGCAGGTCCAGGTGCTCCACACCCCGGGCCACACCTTCGGGTCCATCACCCTCTTCGACAAGGAGCACCACTACGGTTTCAGCGGCGACGCCTTCGGCTCCACCAACCTGCTGCTCTTCGCCGGCACCTTGCGGGGACTCGCCGCCACCTGCAGCCGGACGATCGACTACATGTCGAAAAACGGCATCGAAAAGCTCTACCCCGGCCACTACCACGGTGACAACCCGGAGACCCTGCAGCGCCTGCTCGACGAGCGCAAAATGGCGCAGGAAGTCCTCTCCGGCAAGCGCAAGGGCACGCCGGACAGTTCCAACGGCAACCTCAACCGCTATGTCAGCGACTATGGGGTGACCATCCGTTACAACGATCCCGAGGCATTCAAATGAGATTCCGGGTCAAGCCCGGAATGACGATAATGCTGCCCGGAATGACGATAATGCTGCCCGGAATGACGATAATGCTGCCCGGGATGACGGAAACACAGCCGGATATCTGAAATTATTCTATGATATTATGATAATCAAGCGATTCCTTCGCGCCGCCGCTGCGGCGGCCGCACTGCTCCTGTCCCTGCCCGTGTCGGGACAGGGGCCGAAGAACACCTTCTGCAATCCGCTCGACCTGGTGGTGCCGGGTGAGCGGTCCTACCGCGGAGGCGAGCCCGTCGTGCTGGTCTACCAGGACGACTACTTCCTCTTCGTCTCGCACCGCAAGGGCTACTGGTACTCCCCCGACTTCAAGGACTGGACCTATGTGGACGCCCCGAACTATCCGGGCGGCGTGGTGTCCGTCGTGGAGATGGACGGCGACCTGTACGGCTGCTCCATGAACAACAAGAACGTCTACAAGGCCACCGACCCCAAGGCCGGGACCTGGGAACTGGTCGGCACCCTTGACAGCGACCGTTACGGCGACGCCAACATGTTCGTCGATGACGACGGCCGCCTCTACCTCTACTACGGCTGGTCCCAGCTGATGCCCTTCAAGGTCGTCGAGCTGGACAAGAAGACCTTCAAGGAGATCAAGGGCCCCGAGGTGCTCTTCTTCAGCGACTACCGCAACCACGGTTTCGAGAAGCGCACCCACGACGACGTGATCTGGTCCATCTTCAACGGCCGCCGCGATTATTTCGAGGAGGAATACCCCTGGATCGAAGGTCCCTGGATGACCAAGCACAACGGCAAGTACTATCTCCAGTATGCCGCCATCGGTCTCGAACTCCTGTCCTATTCCCACGGCGTGTACGTGGGCGACAGCCCGATGGGGCCCTTCACCTATTCGCAGCATAACCCGCTGACCTTCAAGACCACGGGCTTCGCCGTGGGCGCCGGCCACGGCAGCACCTTCCACGACAAGAACGGGCAGCTCTGGACCATCTGCATGATCCCGGCCAGCTACGGCGATGCCGGGCGCGGCTCCGAGCTCGCCATCTTCCCCACGGCCGTGGACGGTGACGGGGTGATGCATTCCAACGAGGAGTTCGGCGACTATCCGCAGTTCTGGCCCGGCACCCGCACCGATGCGGTGGACCACAACTGGACCGGCTGGAAACTCCTCTCGCACAAGAAGAAAGTCAGTGTCTCCTCCACCTTCGGGAACAACGTCCCGGAAAACGGCGTGGACGAGAACTTCCTGACCAACTGGGCCGCCGAGACGGGCGATCCGGGCGAATGGTTCCAGGTGGACCTGGGCAAGATAGCGGACATCTACGCCATCCAGTGCAACTTCGACCACATCGGCGCGGCGCAGCCGGCGCGGAGCGGCCCCGGCGCGCCCGGCGCCC
>JAEEGK010008052.1_pt1 | contig 24989 bp, 23 predicted proteins | sample 8958771 | NCBI WGS metagenome assembly JAEEGK01 (sample SAMN16246547, study PRJNA631951) | gut metagenome | biome: gut microbiome; feature: rumen; material: SC-attached | host: Bos | place: Iran: Karaj | collected 2018-10
TGTTCTCTGCAAGCGAGGTCTTCAAGCAGGCCGTGGCTGAGAATGAGGCTTACATCGCAGGTGAAACACAGGCTGTCGCTATCAAGTGGGCTGCCGCCGCCGATGGCCTCGAAGCCAACGACGCCGATGGAGAAGCATTTAGCTTCACGACGGTTAAGGCTTAATCAAGGGTGACTACCGCCCGAGGCGAGTGTAGCGCGAGAACTTGTTCTCGCATTACCGAGCCGTTGCGGTAGGGCGCCTCGCGCCAAACTCAGGCTGACGCTATCGTGTGGAAGGATTCTACTGCTGGTTTGCAGGAATCTGATGCAGATGGCGAAAAGGTCTTCGTTGAAGCGGTGAGATAAGTACATCGCAGGTGACAACCTCGCAAGGCGAGAGCAGCGGCCACGCTTGCGTGGACATTGCCGAGCCGAAGAGGTTGGGCACGAAGTGCCAAACTCAAGCTGTCGCTATCAAGTGGGCTGCCGCCGCCGATGGCCTCGAAGCCAACGACGCCGACGGCGAAGCTTTCAGCTTTACGACGGTAAAAGCCTAGCAAGGCGAGAGTCGCGCCCGTGCTTACACGGGCATGACCGAGCCGCTGGGGCTTGGATGCGAAGCATCAATGCGTAATCGTCATCCTGAGCCCCGAAGGGGCGAAGGATCCAGACCCAAAACATTTATCCCCGGAATTCAAATTCCGGGGATATTGCGTTATACGCAAGACGGCTGCGGTTCCGAAATATCGAAACATGAATGTTTCGCTGCTTCGTAACCTTGCACGTCTTTTTGTATATTCATAACACCATGAAGTTTGTTAGGAATCTGATTCTTGCTTTAGCTTTGCTTTTGCCAATGGAGTCAAAAGCAGAGTTCTTTCCTGCGTTTTCAGAATCAAGGGATTCGACAAATTCAGAAAAACCGCTCCCTCTTTGGGCGTATTTCATCCCTCTTCCGATTAACATTACTGTTGGAGGTGGATCAAATATGTTTTCTGTAGGGACTGATGTGATTTTTGCAGCTCCTTATAGTGTAATATATGAAAATGAATCCACAAGACCGGATTCCGTTGTAGGACCGTGGATGCCAAATCATATTTTGATGTGGACGAATCGTTTTCGAATGATTTATGATTACAGTAACCATCAATATAGTTTATTCTTGCAACCAAATCTACGGTATCTCTACAAATGGTTAATCGCCGATATAGCTCTTGGACCGGAAATTGGGTGGCAAACCCAAACTGGATTTGAATGGGGTGCGTCAATAAGACTGAATGGCCTATTGACTCTTTGTTTGGCGGATCTAGAATTCGGTTATTTCGTAAATACAGAAAAGTTTTATTTCAATGTATTGTTTGACTTGTCTGTCAAACTGTTTATGGATTAATTTTATATTATTGCGATACGATGAAGTTTATTCGTACTCTCGTTCTTCTTTTTGCTTTGCTTTTGCCGGGTATTTCGATGGCAGAGGAATCGGCATGTCAAAAATCGGATAATTACTACTGCATTTTAGATGGCTTTTCGCCGACACTTTGGGGATGGTCTATTGGCGGCGGACCATATATAGCTTCTGGCGGGATTGACTTTATAGTTGGCGCATATGCTATTTTGTACGAGACAGCTAGACCAGATTCTCTAATAGGATTTTGGAATCCAACCCACGAGTTCATGTGGACAAATCGAATTCGTTTGATCTATGATTTTGATAATGATCAAGTGGGATTCTATTTTCAGCCCAATTTGCGCTATATGTTTGAAACCTTGCTTTTCACGGTTACCTCTGGTCCAGAAATTGGATGGGCATACAAAACTGGATTTGACTACGGATGGTCTGTCCGTATAGGAGGACTTGCGGGATTAGGCTTTGGTTCTCACGAATTTGGTTATTTAATCAATTCCAAAAAAGTGTATTATACATTTTCCCTTGATATTACATTGGGCTTCTGGGCAGCGATGTCTATTTAGGATTATTCCGCGAATCCCGGAGGGGCGAAGGATCCAGACCCAAAACACTTTATCCCCAGAACCCAAATTCCGGGGATATTTTTATATTCATATGAAGATGTTTTGCTCCAATGTTTATTGATGTATTGTGATAAATTATGCTGAGCTTTATAAAGTATTCCCTGATTCTTATATTATTTGCTGCTTGCGCATCAAGTAATTTAGAGCCGTCTAAAGAATTGAAAAAAGCCCCTCCGCAAAGTGAATATAGAACGGAGTTAGTTCCACCGACTGGTGTGGGTTATTATGTTGATTTTTACGGCCGTATTAGTGACGAAGAAATATCGTGGAGAGATAAGGGGTTTTATATCCTTTTTGAAAAAGATCATCAAAAGAAAATTGGCTTTATCCCATTAGACTCAAATAAAATTCGTATTTATAAGTTCCTTAATTTTCCATCTTGGGATATTGGATATCCGGATATCGGATTATGTGTAGGAGAAAGTTACACTTCCCAGGAATATGAAAATTTTTTCATGGACAAATGTCGTAAAGAATACTCAATTAACTCTATGGATTACAGACTCGTTATGTCTTATTTTTCTGAAAAAAAGATGTCCATTAAAAAAAGAGGAATTCCTCCACGTGAATGTGTTGGTGAAACATTGAATATCATTTACTATGACGGAAATGAATATCAATATTTCGACATGATAAGTCCTAAGTGTTTTGATAGCGCCTTGAGGAATAATCCTGAGTCTTTTGAGTATAAACTTTTTTACGAGAAAATAGATGGCATTATGGAAGGTGATTTCCAAGAATGCCGATGGGATAAATTTTTAGACTCAGACGTTGTGGAAAAATGTGTATCAAAATATAGATGATTGTAAAATTTATAATTTTTTTTATATTTATACATCATGAAGTTTGTTCGGAATCTGGTTCTCGTTTTGGCCTTGCTCTTGCCTAGTATTTCCATGGCAGAAGAGGATTCAGTTTACGCGCATAAGGAAAAAGCCTCAGATTATATACCACAGCCTTTTGGGTTTGAGGTGGGTGGTGGAAATATGTTCGTGGCTGGCTTGGAGTGGTGGATTTTGCCTACTATGTTAATCGGTGCGCAAGAACGTCCTAAGGGTATAGATGGTCTGTGGGTTCCGAAATACGCATTTGTGTGGTCCATTCGCACTAGATATGTTTATGACTACATCGATCATGAACATGGTGTTTTACTTTATCCCAATATTCAGGGTCTATTTATCGTTTTGGCAGGCGTTGCAGTAGGCCCCCAGGTGGGTTGGTTTTCTTCGACGGGATTTGACTACGGTGCATCCGTCCGTTTTGACTTGTTGTCTCTACTAAATATTGAAGTTGGCCATTTTGCAAGAAAAGAAAATATTTTTGTGAACGTCATATTCACGATATCAGGTCCAAGAACGCTAATTTTTGACCCTTAACTAGCCCCAATCTCCCCCAAAGAGGATAACTCCACTAAGGACATAAATGTCCAAGTGTCGTTTAAATCGTCCTGCGTACTGGATGATGCGTTTGTTAAAAAAATATTATAGTCTGCCTAAAATGGCGAAATTTTTAAAATTTGGCGAATTTTTTTTCCCTGTTTTCTTGAATTTGAAATAAATCGAATATTTATGAACTTTTTTGTCATTTTTTTTGTATTTTGTGAACACCTTTTTTAAGGAGTACAATATGAAAAAACTGATTCTTCCTATTGCTGCTATTGCTATGGCAGTTCTTGTTGGTTGCGGAGACGATAGTTCTTCAAGTCCGTCATCATCGACAAAGCAGGAAACGCTTCCAGATGTTGTGAAGTCTTTCTTTGACACGGATAACTACGTTTGTTCTGAAACTGTGAACAAGTGTAAGACGGTCCGTATTGAAGGTCTTACTGAACTCGCTCAGTGCAACGGTTCTACTTGGGGCATGCAGATGCTGGAAAAGCCTGTTGCCGGTTGCGAAAATGCAACACCAGAAACCCAAACTCCGTCAACTGAAAACCCGCCAGTAGACAATCCTCCGGTTGATAATCCTCCTGTAGACAATCCGCCGGCATCTGGCAATATGGTCTCTTGCGATATTCCGGGCGTCATGGGTGAATGCTTGGAATTTCCTGCCGGTAGCGCAGAAGCAACTGCCATGGAAGCTCAGTGCGTAAGCGTTATGATGGGAACGCTTGGCACGGGTTGTGCAAAATAATTGCTTTGTAAAAAAAAGAGCGGCTTTAGGTTTCTAAGGCCGTTTTTTTATTTGCAGAGGGCTTTAAGCATGGCTTTGCAGCCTTCGTTTACGTCGCACCAGGTGGCCTCGAAATCTCCGGTGTACCAAGGGTCTGCTACGTCACGGCTTTTTCCGGCCCAGTCCATTAGTAGCGAAATTTTATGAGGGTCTCTTGTTTCACGTTCGTAGATGTCCCGGGGTAAAATCCAGCGGAGATTCCGCAAGTTGTTCTGGTCCATGAGTACAATGTAATCATAGTGGTTGTAATCGGCGAAAGTCATTTGACGTGCCGTTTTTCCGCTACAGTCGATGTCGTGGCGGGCGAGCATGCGCCTTGCGGGCGGATAGACTGGGTTTCCGATTTCTTCGGTACTTGTCGCGGCAGAAGCGATTTCAAAGTCCGCACTCTTGTTCAGGTCACGTACCATTTTTTTCATGACGAATTCGGCCATGGGGCTGCGGCAAATGTTGCCGTGACAGACAAATAAAATCTTGATCATACTTTTTTTGTTTTTCGCAAATTTAAATATTTTGGAAATGAGTTGAAAAGAATTGCTGCTTGACGTTTCGTTTTTTCTAGATTTGGACGCATGAAAATGATAGAAGTAGTCGCGGGCGTCATCAAGGACGGCGAACGTATTTTTGCGACGCAGCGCGGATACGGTGATTTTAAGGACGGCTGGGAATTTCCGGGTGGAAAGATGGAACCGGGCGAGACTCCGGAGCGGGCGCTTGTCCGTGAACTCCAAGAAGAACTTGCTGTCGAGGTAATTGTCGGCGAAAAAATTTGTACGGTGGAATACGATTATCCGAAATTCCACCTGACGATGCACTGCTTCTTTTGCACGCTAGCAGGTGGATGCAAGCCAACGCTTTTGGAACATGAGGCCGCCAAGTGGCTATCTCGTTCCGAATTGAATTCTGTTCATTGGCTCCCTGCCGATGTCGAAGTCGTAAAACATCTTTCTTATCGTTTCGGTGATTAAATTAAGGGCAGAACAACGCCATGGCGGACTAAGGTTGGTGAACTATGTAATAAGATCTCTCGCGAGTTCAGTACCTTCGATAAGTTCGCTCAAAAATTCGCAATAGGGTGTCGGAATCCCGTGCACTTTCCCGAGCTTACTGATGGTTCCGCAGAAAAATGCATTCTCTGTTTTGCGCCCGGCCTCTATGTCTTGCAGCATGGAACATTTCCCTGCGGGTGTGTAATTGCAGGTGAGTCGCAAGTTTTCATCAAGGTGTTCGCTTGTGAGCGGAAAACCTTCTGCGTTTGCCACCTGAATGACTTCATTCCCAATTTTACGTACAAGAGACTGCATCACCGGAAAATTGAAACCTGCAAATGTCGAACGGCAAATGGCTCCGATTGAATTGAATACCGTATTCATCAAAAGTTTTTTCCACATTTCCAAGCGGATGTTTTCTGGAATCTTGTGTACAATGTGTGCCGCTTCAAAAAGCTGGTGGATGGCTTCGATGCGCTCGGAACGGTGATTGTCTTTTTCTCCAAAGAGAATGATGCCTTTGCCGGCACAATCAATATTCCCGTGTTTGTTGATGGACTGCAAGTTGACGATGAAACCATACAAAGTTTTTTCAGCTCCATAAATGCGCTCAATTTCGGTTTCGGAATGGACTCCGTTCAAAAGCGAAAGGAGCGCTGTGTTCGGGCCGACCGCATTTTTCGCTTCGTCGAGCGCTTCGTTCAGTTGCAAATTCTTGGTCGCAAAAATCACGAGATCGACCACGGGAACTTCTGCAGGTGTGACAAAGTTGAAATCCGCCTTTTTCCCGTTGATGACAATTCCGCTCGCCTGATAACGCGCTTTGCGTTCGGCGTCCATCACGCAATAAAGCTTGTTTCCGAGAATGCTCAAGAGCTGTTCTGCCACGACGGCACCGACAGCCCCGAGACCCACAATTGCAACTGTTTTGATTTGATTCATGGTAAAAATATAGGCAAAATTTGGAATGCCTGCTTGATGGCAGGGATGGCAAACGTAAAAACGGGCGCAATGTTATTCGGCTACAGCGGTAAACAGGGATTGCAAAATTTTTTGGCGGTTTCGGGAGCGGTCAATTTATATTTTCACTATGAATACTTTAAAGTTCGCGATTCTTGGGTGCGGTCACATTGCGACAAAAATGGCGGTCGCTGTAAAGACTTTACAAAACAAGGGGCTCGGCGTGGAATGTTACGCTGTGGCGTCTCGCAATTTGGAAAAAGCGAAATCTTTTGCCAAGGAATATGGTTTTGAAAAAGCGTATGAGAGTTATGAGGCCTTGGCAGCGGACGATTCTGTTGACTTGATTTATATTGCAACTCCGCATTCGCACCATCATGAATTTGCAAAACTTTGTATTGAACATGGTCGAAATGTTCTCGTTGAAAAGGCGTTTACGGCGAATGCAAAACTTGCTGCAGAAGTGATATCGATGGCGCACGACAAGGGCGTTTTTTTGTGCGAGGCGATGTGGACGCGCTTTTTGCCGGCGTTGGAAACGCTTCGCGGCTGGATTCACGATGGGCGTATCGGGAATATCGAGACTGTAGAAGCTGATTTTTCGATGCCTTTGAGCCATGTGGAACGTTTAAGGAACCCGGCGCTTGCGGGCGGAGTGCTCTTGGATCTTGGTATTTACAGCCTTACGTTTGCGGATTTGTTTCTCGGTCAACGTATGGACGAAAATGGAAATGTTGTTCGCAACGAAATGACGTCCATGGATTGCAAGTGTGTCAAACTCGATACGGGCGTGGATGCAACGGACTGGATCAATATCACGTACGAAAACGGCCAGAAGGCGTATCTCAAGACTTCGATGGTTTCGCCAACGCACAATGAGGGCGTTATTTACGGAACGACGGGACAAATTCGCGTGCAGAATTTGAACGATATGGTAAAACTGCAGTTGTTCGATGACGCAGGAAATATCGTTGAAACGGTTGAACCGCTGCGCCTTTGCAACTGCTACGAGTACGAAGTTCTTGCCTGCAAGGAAGCGATTGAAAATCCTGTGCAGTTCCGGCACGAAATTTGCGAACCTTGCGAACGCCGCGACTTCTCGAATGGCGCGATGACTAGTGGTGCACTTTCAAAACAAATTGTTTGGGAACGTCCGGAAATGACGCACGCGAAGACGATGGAATTCATGACGCTCATGGACAAAATTCGCGAAATGTTAGGCGTGAGTTTTCCGTTTGAAATATCTCCAGGAGAAACGTGGAACCGCAACGGTGACAAGTCTATTTTACAAGTCTTTGATATTGAAACTAGCGAAGTTAAAGTTCTCAAGGAATTCGACGATGTGATTGAAGCTCCGAACTGGAGCGCCGATGGAACGTTTCTGACGTATAACAGTAACGGACGTATTTTCAAGTACGATGTCGCGACAGGCGAGGTGACGAAAATTGAAAGTTATTTTGTCGATAACTGCAACAACGATCATGTCCTCGATCCAGACGGTAGCGGCGTTTACGTGAGCCATCATACGAAAGAAGATGGGCTTTCACGTATTTACAAGATTTATTTTGACGGTCGGATGCCGCGTTTGGTAACGCCTCTTGCTCCAAGCTATTTGCACGGCATTACGCCTGATGGTAAGACGCTTGCATACTGCGCCGAACGTAATGGATCGTATGACATCTATACGATCCCAGCGGCGGGTGGTAACGAGATACGTCTTACGACTTCGTTTGGACTGAATGACGGCCCTGAGTATGACAGCGAAGGCGAATTCATTTGGTTCAATTCTGAACGTTCCGGGCGCATGCAGACGTTCTGCATGAAGGCTGATGGCTCCGAGCAGACTCAGATGACGCACGATGCTCATTGGAATACTTGGTTCCCGCATGTTTCGCCAGACCGCGGAAAAATTGTGATGCTGGCTTATACGGAAACCGACGTAAAACCGGGCGAGCACGTTCCGAATAAAAATGTGGAACTCCGCTTGATGCGAAAAAATGGTGAGGGCTGGAGCGTTCCGCAGACAATTCTCAAGCTGTTCGGCGGTCAGGGAACGATCAACGTAAATTCTTGGGCTCCAGACAGCAAACGTTTCGCTTTTGTAAGTTACGTTCACGGCAACGAAAAATCCAATGAAAAATCCAATTAAAAATACACCCCTCCTCAGTTGTCGTAATGTTTTTGCTTAAGCGTTGAAAAATCCCCCCGCAAATTTTTGCGAGGGGATTTTGCTATGAAGAAAAATTTATTCCCACTTCTTGTGGCCAACATTCCTTCAATTATGTATTCTTCACACAACGTATCGAAACGGCATCGGACCTATAAACGCCTTCGATATCAACGGAATTGTCGGTGATGCTCACGCGGAATGCGTTTGCCTTGCCGTATTCGTCCTTGGCCCAGAAACGCGCGCGCCTACCAAAGTGACAGAATGTTCCATTGTCAAAACGATAGCCGGCCGGCAACGCAAAGAACCCGAAGGAATCCTTGCCGGGCTTGTGCCACAGGCATTCGCTGCGTAGTTCGCAACCATTAGACCTTGCGTCCAGATTGCTGAGCAGTTGTTCCCATTCCTTTTTGCTTGGAATGTGCCAGCCTTCCGGGGCGATACCTTGGTAGTTTTTGCCTCTTATTTTGTTATACATGGCGAAGTCTTTTGCCAAGGACTGCACTGAAAATTCTGCCGGGATGTTGAGCGCTGTAGTCCATGTGTAGAGACGTCCGAAATCCTTGACGTTCGCTTCGACGTTATCCGGTGCGTAGCTGCCTTTGGCGTTGTAACGCAGGCTATCGACCATCCAGATTTGGTCGCCTATTTTAACGGTGCGGTAAGTTTCTCCGTCGCGGCTGTCTGTGAATGTATCGTATTTGAATGCGTCCGCATTTTTGACCAGGCAATTTTCGAATGGTATGCTGTTTGTGGTTTCGGGGGATTCACGCTGGTTTGCCTTGGAGACTCTTTTTCCGAGACAGTAGCCCGACACGGCGGTAACTACGATTGCAATTAAAATGAAGATAATGAATGATATATGCATGAGAATCTCCTTTCTTGAACTTTATCTACAAGAAAACTCTTGCAGAAGGAACCTGCAAATAGTTTTCCCCCTCTATTTTCGTATGTATCAAATAATGTATATAAAAATTGCAGAAAAGAACAATTTTTTATCGAAAAAATAGGAGCGCTTTGCGCCAATGACTAACGAGAATAGCGCATGGGGTCTTGGCGCTTTATATCTATCCTTTTGCTTCGGCGATCTTTTTGATTATCCGCACGACTGTTTGCATGCCTTCGACGGTGATATGCTCGTATGGTCCGTGGAAGCCGTAGCCGCCTGTGCCGAGATTCGGGCAGGGGAGGCCCATGAAGCTGAGCTTTGCTCCGTCGGTTCCTCCGCGGACGGGGTCGCTTACGGCGTTGATGCCTTCGGATTCGATGGCGGAACGCGCACGGTCGAGTATTTCTGGAGTTTTTTCGACGATTTGTAGCATGTTGCTATAGGAGTGTTTCAGTTTCACTTCAACGACGGAGCCGCCTGCGCGATTTTTTTCAAAAATTGTAAAAGGTGTACCGCCAAATTTTTCGTTGAATTTTTCCGCGATTTCCTTGAGGTAGTTTTGGCGGTCTTCAAATCTAGTTTGGTCGTGGTCGCGTACGATGTAGTCGAGCTTCGCCTCGGTGACATCGCCTTGCATATCGGTCAGGTGGTAGAATCCTTCACGCCCTTCGGTTGTTGCGGGAGTCTCGTTTTCGGGAAGGGCCATCGCGATTTCGGCGGCCATGAGGCTTGCGTTTTTCATGATGCCCTTTGCTTCGCCGGGGTGGACTCCCTTGCCGTGGATTTTGAACGTGGCGCTTGCGGCGTTGAAATTCTCGTAAGCGATTTCACCTTCGTAGCCTCCATCGACGGTGTAGGCGTATTTGGCCTTGAAATAGTCCATGTCCAAGCGGTCGGCGCCGCGTCCGATTTCTTCGTCGGGCGTAAAGCAGACCCAAATGTCGCCGTGCCCTGAAAGGTTCTCGTAGCCGCGGCTTTCGGCGTGGCGGTCGGCTTCGATGAGTTCTTCCATGGCGGTCACGATTTCTGCGATTCCGGCCTTGTCGTCGGCTCCGAGGAGCGTCGTTCCGTCGGTTGTGATGAGCGTGCGACCCTTGAGCCATTTGAGCGTCGGGAAATCATCGACTTTCAACGTGGCCCCGGAGCCTTTGAGCAAAACGTCGGCACCGTCGTAGTCTTCGATGATTTGCGGCTTGGGGGAAACACCCGAAAAATCCGGCGAGGTATCCATGTGGCTGATGAACCCGATGGGGGTATTGTTTTCGCGCTTTGCTGTTGCTGGCAGCAGCCCATAGACGTAGCCGTTTTTGTCCATTTTCACTTGCGAAAGTCCAATGCTTTCCAGTTCTTCGGTCAAATATTTGGCGAGAACAAGTTGTTGTGGCGTGCTTGGACAGCTTTCGCTCGATTCATCAGAAGTCGTGGTAAAATTGACGTACTTTAAAAAACGATTCAGGATATTCATAATCTGCAAGCTCCCCAAAAAAAATTAATAAAATAACTGTTTCTCTTAACACATATATAATTTATCTTTTTTTACAGTTGATGAGACCTTTTAGATCACATTTTTTCCAATTTCGCTGATATAAATGGAGGAAACATGACTTTAGAAGAAGCCGTTTTTGCACGCCATTCCGTGCGTAGGTACTATTCTACACCGCTTACCCAAGAGCAGGTGGAAGAATTGCATGCCCGGATAGCGAAGTTGAACGAAAATTTTGCTCTCCACATGCAACTTGTTTTGAATGACGATGTGGCGTTCAGTGGGCGCTTGGCGCACTACGGCTCGTTTAGGAACGTGAAGAACTACATTGCGGTTGCTGGGCAAAAGGCGGTTGCCGGATGCGAATCTTCACTCGATGAACGCGTGGGTTATGCGACTGCGGACATTGTGCTTTGGGCTCAAACTTTGGGATTGAATACTTGCGTGGTGGGGCTTACGTTCAAGAAAACGCCGACGATTGAAATTGACGATGGCGAAAAGCTGGAACTGGTGATTGCAATTGGCCAAGGCGAAACGCAGGGCGTGCAGCATCCGATGAAACCTGTAACGCGGATTGCTCCCGATTACGACTCGGCCCCGGATTGGTTCAAGAAGGGGATAGACTTTGTGATGCTTGCGCCTTCGGCTTTGAACCAGTTCAAGGCTCGTTTTACGGTGGATGAAAGCGGTCGCGTGATGGCGAAACACCGCCTCGGTTATTTTTCCAAGGTGGATCTCGGTATTTTCAAGTATTTCTTTGAATTGGGGTCGGGCAAAGAAATTTTCCGTAAATCGATGCTGACGTTGCGTAGTTCGGATGATGTTTGAAAAAACGGTCTTGTGCCTATTGACCATGTACCTATAAAACAGGGCTATGGTTAAGTTTTATAGGTACCGAAAAATTTTTTTTTATTTCCGTACCTATAAAAATTGAAAAATCGACGATTTATAGGTACGTTTTTCTGATTTTATACACAAATTAAGATTGAAAGTACCTATAAAAACTAATTTTTGCGCTGTTTATAGGTATGGTTTCGATGAAAGTTACCTGTTTTGAATAGAAAAAGACCAGTTTTATACCTGTAAGTACCTATAAAAACGTGCAAAACAATGATTTATAGGTACACGTTTCAGAAATGTCTTAAAAATTGATGCCGTTAGCCTCAAAACGGAGGCTCTTGACCGTACATTGGACCATTAACTATCCGTCAACGCCAATAACGAACTGCCACTGACCAGTAACTATTGACTGACATCCGATGATTATAATTTTTAAATTTTATGGTAACACTTTTTATCACCTCCGGTGTTACATAAACGTGAAAAGCCTAGAAACCTTAAAAAAAGCGGGATTTGCGAAGATTTACGAGACGTACGCGCCTATGGTCTATAGGCGGTGCTTGCAACTTCTTCGTGACGATGCCGAGGCGAGTGACCTGATGCAGGACGTTTTTTTGCGGATTTATTCTGCGGTGGAACGTCTGGACATGGAATCGCCAAGCAGCCTTTTGTGGAACACGGCAACGAGACTTTGCCTGAACCGCATTCGTGACAAGCGTCGTCGCGGACTTGACGTCGATTCCTCGAGCCTGCTTTTGAATATCGCCTGTGCCGAAGACGAACATGACGATTACGAGACGAAAAACATGCTCGCTCGTCTGTTTTCGAAAGAGCCAGAGTCTAGCCGGACCATTGCTGTACTGCATTACGTTGACGGTATGACTCTTGAAGAGACGGCTCGCGAAGTCGGTCTTTCGGTGAGTGGTGTGCGCAAGCGTTTGCGCGGGTTGCAGGCCAAAGTTAAAAATCTGGAGGTAAAGTGATGATCCCCGATTGGAAATTGGAGCGGTTCCTGACTGGCGACTTGCCAGAAGAAGAAATGAAGAAAATCCAGGAACTCGAAGCGTCTGACGTAATGCTCGCCCAGCGCATAAAAATGTTCCGCGAAGACAACAAGGCTATCTTGAATAAATTCCCGTTCGAAGCTCTTGCTGGAAAAATAGCAGAAGCGAAGAATGTTGTGGATGTGGCCGGAGCTGCAAAAACTGCACCGAAATTAAACTTGGTGAAATTTGCCGCCGCTGCCGTGTTTGTGCTGGCGGTTGCTCTGGTTGCGTTTATGGCTCAGCGTGAAACTGTGGTCTCGGGCGGAAATGATGCCGGTAGCGATATGGCTCAGGCTCGTGATGTTGAAAATACGCAACTCGCCTATGCGGAAAAATTGGACGGGAACCAGTCCGACACACGGATCAAGGGACTTGCAGCCCGCATGGAAGTTTGGAAAAAGACGGCGTCGGGAATTGCCCAGTTGCAAAATCTCGATGAAGTTCACGAGGGGGACGAAATCCAGCTGCGTTATGCCGTTCCTGAAAAATGCTTCGGAATTCTCTTTAGCATGGACGGGAATGGAGCCTTGACGCTCCACATGGGCGATGGCGAAAAGTCCATTGCGCTTGTGCCGGGAAGTATGAACACGCTTCCGTTTGCATATAAGCTAGACAATGCACCGTATTTTGAAAAATTCTTTTTGATTACGTCTCAAAACGAATTTGCGGTGGATGAAAAAGACATTGACGCTCTTCTGAAAAGAAGCGACGTGAATGTTGTGGAATTTACTCTCAAGAAGGCTGGTAAGTAATGTTTTTCTGTTCCAATAAAGATCTCGGTATTTTGTCTGCTTTGTCGTTTGCCTTTATCCTTGCTCTGTTGGTGTTTGCTAGCGAGGCCAATGCGACAGCGGAATCCAATCGTATCAACCGTTACGTGATTGCCGTGAGTGCAAATAACGGCGGTGCGGAACGCCCGATGTTGCGTTACGCCGAAAGCGATGCACGCTCCTTTGCGAATGTGCTCAAGGAAATGGGTGGCGTGCTGCCCAAGAACGTGATTCTCGTGAAGGAACCCTCCGTAGAAACTCTGCAAAAGGAGTTCTCGAACCTCGATGAAAAAATTTTGCACGACAAAAATTCCAGTGGCCGTGATGAAGTGCTTGTCTATTATAGCGGCCACGCCGATGAAAAAGGACTTCGCCTAGGTAGCGAAACTTACGCCTGGAAAGATTTGCGCAATCGCATTGACGCTTTGAATGCCGATGTCAAGATTGCCGTGATAGATGCTTGTGGTTCCGGCGCGATTACCCGCGTGAAAGGTGGTAAGGCCGTGCCTGCGTTTATGATCGATCAAAGCAGCGACATGAAAGGTTATGCGTTCATCACGAGCAGCACGCAAGATGAATCTAGCCAGGAAAGCGACAAACTCAAGGGTTCGTTCTTTACGCATTCGCTTGTTAGCGGTCTCCGTGGCGCTGGCGACTTGAGTAGCGATGGTAAAGTGACATTGTCCGAAGCCTATCAGTTCGCATTTAACGAGACGTTGCAAAAGACCGAAACGACGATGGGCGGCGCGCAGCATCCGAGCCGAGATATGAATCTTGCCGGTACGGGCGACGTGGTGATGACGGACTTGCGTGCGACCAATGCCGGGCTCGATTTGGATGAAGGGGTATATGGACGTCTTTATATCCGCAATGCCAATGGAGAACTTGTGGCAGAACTCAACAAGAAGCGTGGACATGCGATGAGCCTTGGGCTCCCGGCAGGGCGCTATGCGTTGAATCTCCAGCAAGATCCCGAATACATGGGTGCGTCTGTCGTTCTTTCAAATGGCAAGCGCGAAAAAATGACGCTTGACAATTTCCAGAGTGTCAAGGCGGAACAGACGGTGTTGCGTGGCGAAATTGGTGGCAATAGGGTATGCTCCATTGGAGATGATGTTGCGTGCTCGCTGGATTCTCTTGATCGCAGTGGACGATTCCGTACGACATTCAATTTTGTAGATTCCGATGCCAAGCCGCGTAAGGGATTGCAGGTGGGATTGCTCGTGACTCGCACCAAAGATTATATGCTAGGCTCGCAAATTAGCTTGGCTGCAAATATTGCACAGAAGGAAATGCACGGATTGCAGGTGACAACGGGTGCTAACATCGCGACTAAACATTTCGAGGGTGCTCAAATTGCAACGGCTGCAAACTATGCCGGATCGTTTGAGGGTGTCCAGGTCAGTTCAGCCGTGAATTTATCGAGACACAAATCTTCGGGTGCACAAATCGGTATTTTGAATTTGGCGGTCGATACTCTTAAGGGTTTGCAGGTTTCTGCGGGCGTCAATTATGCCAAGGCGACAAAGCTCCAAGTTACTGCGGGTGTCAACGTGGCCCAGTCTACAAATAGTCAAATAGTCGCAGGTGTCAACGTGGCCCAAAAGAGCGATTTGCAAGTTTCTGCAGGCGTCAATACGGCTCAAAAGAGCAAATTGCAGGTTTCTGCAGGCGTCAATATTGCACATGAAAACGATAAGTTGCAAGTCGGCGTCGTGAATTATGCGTCAAATGAAAAAGGTCGCCAGTGGGGTATCGTCAATGTGTGCGGTAATTGTGAAAAGTCCCCAGTCGGTATAGTCAACATCGTCGGAAACGGCGTGTGGAGTGTAACGCCCTACATCAACGAAATGGGAGCGCTCGGAGGATCGATCCATTTGGGAACAGCTTATTTCTACACCAACTTGGAATGGGCGGGCTTCTTTAAAAAAGGCTCTATCTTTAGAGAGTTTGAAAAATTCGGTGAAAACGGTTTTGGTATCGGAACCCAGTTCGGAAAGTACGGAAGCCATTGGGAATTGGAATACACCTTCTTTGAGGTTTTTGAAAAATGGAAATTTGATGAAGATCATTGCGACAGGGGCTTCCATCATCGTGGTCGCGTAGGTTACGTGTACAAACTCTTCCCGGGCTTTGGACTTTCTGTGGGTGGCACTGTGAATGTGACGAGCGAAGGTTATATAAACAAACTGTTGCTCAAGCCGATGGCCGATTACCATGACGACCTCCACATTAAAAAACACAATGCACGCTGGTGGCCGGGCTTTTATGCGGGTTTGACTCTCGGACGATTCTAGAGTACGAATAAACGGCATTAAGTATCATGTTGTGTCTTTATGATACAAAATTGTGGAATCCAGTGCTGTTGCGGCTGGATTCCGCTTTTTATAACGGTTCAGAAGGACCGAGTTTGATTTTCGTTAAATACATAATAAGCTAAAAAAGATAAATTTTTTTGAGTTTCATGGTAACACTTTTTGTACCTTTAGGTGTTCCATAGGGGTAAGGAATTGAAATCGTAATGAAATTTATGCTGAGGATAGTTGCTGTTGTTTTTATGGTGGTCGCATTTGCGTCTGCCCGTGAATTTATCGTTTTTAATGGAATCGTGCAGGATGATTCGTTCGAAAAAGACGAAAAGCTGAATGTCGAGATTCTTGAAACGGGAGAGGCGTTGCAGACGACCGTGGGCAATCCTTTTAGCGTGGTGCTTCCAGAAGATACGCTCTGGAACGTTTGCGTGACGAATTCCGATACGGCTGGCGCGGAAAAGGAAAAATGCTATGAGCTGATTTATTTGGGGAGCGACAGTACGTTCAGCATGGTGCTGGGAGAAGCCGGAATTCGGAGTTCGGAATTAGGAATGGATTCGCTGCAAGCCGGAGGTACGTCGACCTCTGATTCAGCGGCCCTTGGGCAGCGCATCGACAAACTCGGTGAATCCGCTCAGGGACTTGATTCCGCCGTTCTGAGTGAAACGAAAAAACTGGCGAAAAATTTGGCTGATTCTTCGGACGTTGACGTAGAAAAGCTTCTTGCGGCTGGAGTCGCGAATTCGAAAGTGACCGAACTCAAGAAGGTCGTGGTGCAGTTGCGCCGCCGTCCTAAGCGTAAACCGGGCGAGTCCGTGGTTTCGGCGAAGTCCATCAAGCGTATGCCGGGCCTTGCCGAAGCCGATGTCATCAAGAGCATCCAGGCGCTCCCGGGAGTTGTCGCCAGTTCCGATTTCAGTTCCAAAATTTACGTGCGCGGCGGAGCCGCTGACCAGAACTTGTTCCTGTTTGATAACGCTGTTGTTTATTCGCCGGTCCATTTTTTCGGGTTGTTCAGCACGTTCCTCGTCGAAGGCATTGACGATGTGCAATTCTACAAAAGCGGATTCCCGGCGCAGTACGGCAACCGTCTAAGTTCCGTGCTCAAGATGGATGGTCGTGCGGGCGGTCAGGATTCCGTGGAGGAATGGTTCAGCAAGACGAGCGTAAAAATCAGTACGTTTGCGGCTCAACTCCATACCGAAGGCCATAAGGGGCCAGCGCGTTGGGTGCTTGCGGGGCGTACGACCTATATCGGTTACATGCTCGACTTGTGCAATGCGATTGGACTTTTGGACTTGAGTCTGGATTATGAATTTACGGACTTGCAGGGAACGTTTATGTACAACTTCTCTGAAGACACCCGCATGAAACTCAGTTTTTACGTGGGCAAAGACCGTCTGGAATTCGACCCGCTTTATATGGACTGGGGCAACGTCGCTATCCCGCTTGGAATTTATCACCGTTTCAATGGCGATTGGGACTACAATTCAACATTCGCCTACAGCAGGTTTTACCAGACGATGAAAATCAGCGATCTCATGTCGATTGAAATGCTCCTTTATACGTTCGCGGGCAAGCAGTGGCTGAACTATCGCGGTATCGATAACCATACTTTTACTTTGGGTTACGAGCTGGAATACGATTACGAACGTTATGAGGAAAAAATGGCGTCAATCAGTGCGGCGGATATCGAAAAAACATTCCATCATGTGGCGTACCTGCAGGATGCTTGGAAAGTCTCGCCGGATTTGTTGCTGCAATATGGTTTGCGTTTCAATTACCAGACGGCATCGAAACATTTTGGCCTAGAGCCGCGAGCTTCGGTGACGATGAATCTCGACGATTCGAAAACGTTGGAACTTTATGGCGGTTACTATTTGCAGTATATGAATTCGATTGTCTATACCGACCAGGAAACTTTGAACGAGTTCTATTACCCGGCGACGACGACAACGGATGGCAAGCATATCAAGCCGGCTTCTTCGTGGTTGCTTGCGGCTGAGTATAGCCATCGCGATCTTTTTGAAGGTTATGACTTTACTGCCGGAGTTTATTATAAAACGCAGAACAACTTGAATACGTTCGCGATGAAAACCGACAGCAGTGATGAATCCTCGTCGAGCGAACTTGTTCTGGCCGATAATTTTGGCACGGCGGAGGGATATTCCTTTGGCTATGAACTTTCGTTGCGTAAAGATAAAGGTTGGTGGTTTGGCGGAATCAACTGGAGCCAAAGTATAAGTGTTGCCCGCTCTAATGATGGTACCAAACCCTATTTTCCGAGTTGGCATCAACCGTATGCGCTGAAAATGGATTTGGGAATCAACTGGAAAGGGGGTGAAGATGCTCTTTGGCAACACAAGAAAAAAGGCCGCTATTTCCGTTCTTCTTTAGCGCTCAAGTATTCGTCGGGCATGCCGATCAGTGAGTATAAAGGATATTATTTGCAACAAGAAATAGGGACGCAGAAGTATTCGGATGATATCGTCGTGCTTCCGGGAAGCCGCAATGCGGGCCGCCAGACAGACTATTTCAGAATTGACTTGAAAGCCGTTGACATGGGGCGCGAAGGCAAGTGGAACTTTAGTTGGACTATAATCAATTTGACGAATCACGACAATATGTTCTTTACGTTCTACGATACCCGCAAGAACCCGCCGAAAAAGACTTCGATTTCCCAGTTCCCCTTTTTACCGATTATGCTGAATTATGAATACTATTTCTAGACGAGAGAGAGAATGTGTCATCCTGAGCGAAGTCCGCAAGGACGTAGTCGAAGGATCCAGTAATGTTTTAGTTGGTAGAGCTTAGAACTTAGTTGAATTTTTTTGAGGATATGTTATGAGTGATTTTTTTAAACGTAAAAAGGCTGATGTCATTGCGAGTCACGATAGTGGCGAAGCAATCTCCAATGGATTTTGTAGGCGATTGCTCTCGTCTCTCGTCTGGATACTCGTTTCTATTTATCTCGTTGCATGCGATTTCCATGGTCCGTGGGAATACTATCCCGAGAATCGTGACGTCTATACGGGCATCTACACTTACGGTTATATTCTTGCAAATGGTGAAACGAACATTTGCTTTTCGAAAGTTTATGAACTGGATGAATCGTCTTCGGAGAATTTTGCGTTCTATGATAGCGCTCGCGTGACTGTGCAGGGTTTGTTTAAATATACCCGTGACGGAAATATAGATACGACAATTGAACTTTATAATAAGGGCCCGAATTGCTTTGCTCAGAGCAGCTACGCAGGTATTATCGGTGAATCGTACACGATGGAAGCTTATTTTGTGTGGGACAGCGCTGGACATACCGCAAGGTCAAAGTATAAGGCTGTTGCGAAAATTCCGAATAAAGTTGAGATAAAAGGTATGAACATCCCCCAGCAGGATGGATCCTACAAATGGATTGATGCTCCGCGCCGTAATGCGACTAGTGGAATTCGTCAATCGTTACAATTTACCGTGAATTTTTTGGAATACCCGATGGATATGGAATTTTTCAAGGTGGCTCTTGATTATGACAAGTCTGTTCGGGGAGTTCTCTCTATTATGAATTACGGTATAAAAAATGGGGAATCGCAGAATACGACGATGAACCATATGTTCAAGGGTATAACGGATGTCGATGATGAAGGGTACAGAGGGATCGCCATGCATGATCCCTTGGAAAAACAACAGAATCTTGGCTATATGTCAAACAGCACTGTGGCTGGATATAAATCTTTGGATACGCTTTATCTTATGAATATGATGTTGCCTATAGGTGAAATTACTGTGGACCTTTATGCAACAGATGAAGCCTACACGGACTATATGGAAAAGGTAAAGCAATCTGTTTCGGATTCTCGCTTTGTTCCGGAATCGAATATTGAAAATGGCATGGGCGTGTTTACCGGAATGGCGTTAACGACAGTGCATATAGATGTGAATGGGGATGGCGTTGGATTTTCGCATATAGGCTGGCGTAATTGCAGCGATACGGAAGGCGATAATGCCGATTCCTGGGATTCCAAGGGGTGCCGCCTTTTTCAGGATGTCGCGTGTTCCGGTTCTGCAAGTTACTTGATAGAAGATTATGAAAGCGTGTCTTGGGAAGAAAGGAACTTGATTACTGCAAATGAGCATGCCGCTGAAATCTATAGGGATTCCGTCTATAACAGGGGCTCAAAATCTTGCTATGCGTCCAACATAAAAGCGGCGATGATGCTCGATACGACAAAGTGGTCGGAGTTCTTGCCGGATACGATTAATGCAGAAGACAAGGCGAATGCGTATGTGGATGGTTTAAAACGCTATTGTGTGGCAAGCAATTTTAAGAGTAACAAGATTGCGGATTGCTCTGCGCTCGAAAAGGAGTGCTTGGAAGATCCGGAGAATACTAACTGCAAGAATTATCTGTGGCTGTGGTGCGCCGACCGTGGATGGGATTTGGATAAGTATGAACAGTGCCGTTCGGCTTTTGTGAGCCGCTATTATCTCCAGAATTTGAAATCGAATGTTTTACATCGCGAAGTGGAAAAGGTGTGTGATGCTTTTGGCGCCGAACCCATGATTTGCGAAAACTGGTGTAAAGTTAAGGATGGTCGTGTAGAATGCCAATGATTGAATTTTTTTGAAAAATGTCCGAACACGGTAACACTTTTGGTGGACTCAGGTGTTTTAATAATGTAATTTAGATACAACCTATTTGGAAAAAATATGAAAAGATTGAATATATTGCCTTTGGTGCTTTTGATTTTCTCGCTTTCGGGATTTGCTTTTGCGGATTATGAATCCGAAATCCGCGACTTGAAAATGCAAAAGGAAAAGTTGAATTCTGAAATCAAAACGTTGAACGCGAGAATTGCATCGACGGATTCGATGTTGCGCTCCGATGCGTCACGTCATAAAACTCTTGAACAACGTTACAAGGCGGATAAAGAACGCCGTAATTTGGAAATCGATAGCTTGAACGTCAAGATTCGCAAGGTGGCGTCGAATCTCCAACAGGAACGCAACAAGCAGGCGCGCGCCAAGAACCGTAGCGAAAACGTGGCGGCAAAACGCAGGGCCTTGCGCCAGGAACTTGCAAAAATCAGCAAGAATCTGGAACTGCAAATTTCGCAGACGCTCCCGTGGGAACGCGACAAGCGTCTCGATCGTGCAAAATCCCTGACGCGTGAAATCGAAAGCGGCAACGTGACCGAAGAAGAAGCCTTTTCTCGCTTGAAGTCTCTGCTGAACGAAGAAATAAAGTTCGGTGATGAAGTCGCGGTCGTCAATAGTCCGCTGACTCGCAAGAACGGCGAAATCGTAAACGCTACCATTTTGCGGATTGGCAACCAGTGGATGCTCTACGTTGATGAAAATGGCACACAATATGGCCGCTTGGAACGTAAACTGGAAAACGGAAAAGTCGTTTATGAATGGAATGAAGAATTGAATCTTGAGGAACGCGCTGCCGTGAAGCTTGCAATTGATGTCAAGCAGGCGAAAAAGCCGCCTCAGATTGTGAATCTGCCGGTAAGTTTGTCTGTGGTGGGAGGGAATAAGTGATGATTTTAGACGAAAGAACGGGCTTTGCCCTACAGGCGAAAGACGAAAGGGATAACGTCATTCTGAGCGTAGCGAAGAATCCAGTGCAAGGCGAGCGTCGCGACAGAAAGTTTTTTTTCTGGCATGACCGAGCCGAAGCTGCGAACGCCGTAGGCGTTCATCCAGTGAAGTTTTTTGCAATTGTCATGTTGCTCGCTTCTTCTGCTTTTGCGTGGCCGTGGAGCAGCGACAAGAAAAACGCCGAGAACGAAGCCCGCATCAAGGATTCCCTGTTGCAAGTCGAAGTTCGCAATTTACAGCGCGAGGTCGAAACGCTCACACGCATTCGCATGCAAAAGGCCGATTCTCTTGAGAAACTCGATGCCAAACATTGGAGCAACCGCTATGCCGAATCGCAGCTGACCGAAGAACACCAGAACGTTACGCGTGAACTTGATGGACGCTATTCGAAACTTTCGACGGATTTGGGTCGCGTCACCGAAGAAGTGATGGCGAGCAAGACCGTCACCGAAGAGGCTGATGAAAAAGCAAAAAGCGAAGAAGTCTCTTTTGATGCTCTCAATACGCAGATAAGACTCTCGATTGAAAAAACTCTGGGTGATGTCGCAGGCGATTATCCTGTTGGCATGAACAAACGAATCCTGAGCTTGAAACGTGCCAGTGGCGATGCCGAAAAGAAAGTCCCGAATACGATTGCTGCCGTGCAGGGCTATATGGCGGATTTGCTTGCACGCCACGAACTCACCTATACGCAATCTTACGGTGCAGAACTTTCGCAGGTTGGGTCCCGCCCGGACGTGAACGTAAACCGGTTGCGCTTGGGAACGGTATTCCTCGGCGAAGTGGCGAGCGACAATGGCGATGTGCAGGCGTTGTTGCGCTCGGGTACGCTGCAAGGAAAGATTTTTGAATGGAATGCGAACTTGCCTACAGACATATCGCAGAATGTCAAACAGGCTGTGAACCAGGCCGGTTCTGCAATGGCTGCGTCGCAGGCAAAATCCGGCTCGATTATTGCGATTCCTTTGGATGTGCTGCAAAATAAGGCCATCAAGAACTCCATTGCGGATACTAAGGAACTCACATGGACCGAAGAGTTCAAGGCGTTCTTCAAGAAGGGCGGCATCGTGATGTATCCGCTTATGTTGGTGGCGATTATTGCACTTCTCTTGTTCCTCGAACGTTTCATTGTTCTGACTTACCGCGGACATCTCGGTCGCCGTTTCACCAAGAATATGAATGCGCTTGTGGCGGAGAAAAAATACGAGGATGCTGCAAATCTTTGCCTCAAGAGAGAGACTAGTCTTTCGATGGTTCTGTTTGCCGTTCTAAACAAGGTGAACGATACACGTGAAAATGCGGAACGCTCCCTGCAAGAGGCTCTGCTCCGCGAACAGCCAAAATTGGAACGCCGCATGGGCCTTTTGGCTGCGATGGGAACGATCGCTCCGCTGCTCGGCCTCTTGGGCACGGTGACGGGTATCATCACGCTCTTTACCGTGATTACTGAAGTCGGTACGAATGACGCCCGAGTGCTTGCCGGTGGCATTTCCGAAGCGCTTATCACAACTGAAATGGGCCTTGTCATTGCAATCCCGGTGATGATTTTGCATGGACTCTTGAGCGAAAAAATCGAAAAGATTACAAGCGAGCTTTACGTGCAAAGTACATCGCTTATGAATAAAGTCTTTGGAAAGGAAAGTAAGTAAAATACGTCATTGCGAGCCGAAGGCGATGCAATCCAAAGTTAAGGTTATATGACTAACACGTATTACATATTCATAGAATCTTTGCGGAACACTTACGAGGCGGGTGGTGTGGTGATGCTCCCCATCCTCTTGGCGGGTGTTATCGGGTTCTATTTCCTTTTTGCAAGCTGGTTTCGTATTGGCGTTGACTTTTTCAGAAAGGATATTCATAAAGTCGTGAAGCGCATGCAACAGGATTTGAATGGAGAAGGCGCTGCTGCGAAAAACGGCGAACCCCGCGAGAATGGCCATTGTGAAGTCGTGGCTCTCCAGAGGCTCCGTAAACGCGGTGGGTTCCTTTCGAGAGAACTCTCGTATGCGATGGAAATTGCTCAAAAGAATTACAATGAATTTCGCGATTATATGCAAGTGCGCATGATGAAAAGCGTACGTTATATGGAACAAGGAAATCATATCGTCATGGTTATGGCGGCTGCGGCACCTTTGCTTGGCTTGCTTGGAACCGTGACGGGCATGGTCGCCACATTTGAAGTGATCACGTTGTACGGTAATCAGAACCCGGTGCTTATGGCGGATGGCATTTCGGAAGCGCTGATCTCTACGCAGAGTGGACTATTGATTGCTTTCCCGCTCACGCTTTTGAAACAACGCTTGGACGAGCGCATTGAAAATTTGAAACAAGAAATGGAACTTGGAGCCACCGTGATTGACAACTATTTTGCAACTCGCGCTAGCGACTCCCGCATTAATGAGACTATTGCAGACGACTCTCGCATTACTCGTCATTGCGAGCCGTAGGCGAAGCAATCTAAAGGAATTGTTATGGACTTTAACTTACCGAGAAGAAAACAGAAAGACGTGGGCATTGAAATGGGCCCATTGATGGATATCGTGTTCATCCTCCTCATCTTTTTTGTGGTGACTTCGTCGTTCACTCGCGAAACCGGTGTCGATGTGACAAAACCGCAGGCGCAATCGGCAAGCCAGCTCGAAAAGGAAAACTTGCTCATCGCCATCACGCGAGAAGGAACGATCCACATGAACGAACGCCAGGTGGATCTGGCGAGCTTGCAGGACATCTTGAAACAATCGCTAGCGAAAGCGCCTGACCGCGAAGCCGTCGTGATTGCCGATAAGGAAGCGGAAACCGGCGTTCTCGTTCAAGTGATTGACATGTGCAATTTGGCCGGCGTGAAAAAAGTCTCCATCGCGGCACAAGCGGAGTGAAAATAGACGAAAGAACGCTCGCAAGCGAGCTACAGACGAGAGACGAAAGATGAAAAATGTGGACGATGTCATCCTGAGCAGTCATCCTCGAAGCGAAGCGTAGGGGAACCATAATTTCTCGAAAGTCACATATCGAAGGATCCAGGAATTAAATGAAACTTGTTAAGAAATTATTAAAGCGTTTTACAATTCTTCTCGCAGCGGTTCTCGCGAGCGTTGTGCTCGTGTTTTCCGTGACGATGGCGAATCTGTTCTTGAACGGCAAAATCTTCCATGAACGCAAATTCGTCAAGACCGAGGTCTCAATAAAGAAAATTGAAGAAGTCGAAAAGAAAATCGAGAAAAAGCATACCGCGCGCAAACCGAATCGTCAAAAGTCAAATTCCCGTTCGCCCAAAGCTGGCCCGCGCTTCGCGATGAACCTTGGAGTTGCTTCGGGAACAGCTGGTGCCGCCATCAGCGATGAACTTGTTGCCGATTTTCGTGGCGGTGCTGTATCCGCTGGAAAAGGCGATGTCGATAAAAAACCGGAAAATCGCTCCATGCCAAATTTTGAAGTGCCGTCGAAAATTCGTGACCGTGAAATCGATGCATTGTTGCGCCTTAGCTTTTGCGTTGACGTTGGTGGCCGCGCTTACGACATCAAGGTAATCGAAGAATCTCCTGCGGGTTCGGGACTTGCGCAAGCGGGGAAAGATGCTGTCGCCCGCATGACGTTCGCCCCTGCCGAAAAAGACGGCAAGGCAGTCGCCTTCTGCGGAATGGAACAACCCTTCGAAGTGAAATTTAGAGATTAAGAGGTGTGAGGTATGAGGTCGGCACGTTGTGCCTTTGAGCACGCTTCGCTTTGGGCATGTCATCCTGAGTGAAGC
>JAEEGK010008055.1_pt1 | contig 24986 bp, 22 predicted proteins | sample 8958771 | NCBI WGS metagenome assembly JAEEGK01 (sample SAMN16246547, study PRJNA631951) | gut metagenome | biome: gut microbiome; feature: rumen; material: SC-attached | host: Bos | place: Iran: Karaj | collected 2018-10
GAGCGGTCGCAAAACTATCCCAACCCCTGTATGGGAGAGAGCAGCGTGAAGCTGACCACCCGCACGGCAGGAAGTGTGCGCCTGCAGGTGATGGATGTGCAGGGACGGCTCTGCTGCCAACGCATGGAGAAACTGCCGGCGGGCGAGCATACCCTTGCGCTCACCTTTCCCCGCAGCGGCCTCTACTTCGTGACGGCCGAGACCGCCGACGGCCGCGCGACCTGCAAGGTGCTTTGTTCGGAGGGAAAAGGGAGTGCTTTCGGCATTCGCCTCTCTTCCACCTCACCCCAGCTGGTGGAGAAGTCCGAGCGAGGCGGGGAAGGGATGTTCGAGATGACCGACCGTATGCTCATCACTGCATATATCACTTATAATGGAGAAGTGAGAAGCAATGGTTGGACTGTGAACTACACTTCCGAATTAGACGGGGTAACCATTAGTTCATGGATATATCACCATGGTTCTATCAACATCCCTTTTGATAATGTTGACAGCTGTGACCATTTTGTTTTATCAGGAAAGAGTTTTAACGTATTGGCTGACGAAATGTGTTTGCCAACAATGGATTACCCTGTAATTTATCATGTTACCTTCTATGATTCAACTTTTTATTCAGAACCAACATCCTTGTCTGACTACTCAAGCCCCACTTGGATGTTCAGCGGATGGAACAAATATCGATACTACCCTGACTATTTTGGTGGGTGTATATGTATAGGGAATCTGGATAGTGAGATGCCTGATATCCCAACTTATTCCACACCAGGTCTGAGAAAATTGGACCAATTATCATGTGAAGAATTTAAATTGTACAGACTCATAGTTAATGGGGATATACATATTCATTGCTTTGTTGGTGAATAAATCTTATGGCCATGAAATTTATAACAAAAATACTCACCCTTTATATTGCGGTCATACAGATATTAGCCGCTAATAGATGTCCTGCACAAACTCTAAACAAGGAATTCATTTATGACCGACAAGGAACAAAATTCACTTTGAAGAGATTGAGAATGTCATACATATTGGTTTTATGAGCGGTGCTACTCAATCTGAGAGAGAATCCTTATTAGAAGACTTATCAAAATTGGGTTATTTTGATATGTTTTCTGATAGCACATGTCGATTCGTTGTAGCGCCCGACAATAATAGCATTTTCCACACTAAAGCTTGTGCTAACAATTGTATAGAATTTTGCCAGAACGAATACTGCGATTCCTTAGGAGGCATTGTATGGGGAACCAATAGGATTATGGTGAAGATGAACGCCGCCAACTCCCTCTTCACTTCTTAACTCCTTAACTTCTTAACTCAAACCCTCCCTTTCAACAAATCAACGCATCAACAAATCAACCCAATTGCCCATAAAAGAAAAATCCGTATTTTTGCCCAATCATTATTGTTGAGAAAAAAGATATGGATTTTAGGATTGAAAAAGATTCGTTGGGCGAGGTACAAGTGCCCGTCGAACATCTCTGGGGCGCGCAGACCGAACGCGCACGCCAGAATTTCGCCATCGGCTTCCAGACCATGCCGATGGAAATCATCAACAGTCTGGCCGTGGTGAAAAAAGCCGCCGCTTTTGCCAACTGCGACTGCGGCGTGCTGCCCGAGGAGAAACGCGACCTCATCGCACAATGCTGCGATGAGATTCTGGAAGGAAAATGGAACGACGAATTTCCCCTCCCGGTGTGGCAAACGGGCTCGGGTACCCAAACCAATATGAATGTCAACGAGTTTGTGGCCAATCGGTCGGAAATACTGAAGAAAGGAAAGATAGTAGGGGAGGGGCGATTCATCCACCCCAATGATGATGTCAATAAGTCGCAATCTACCAACGATGTCTTCCCGACTGCCATGCGCATGGCGGTGGCGTTGTGGGCGTGTGAGGGGTTGAAGCCCGCCCTGCAGGCCCTGCACAACACGCTGAATGCCAAGGCCGCCGAGTTCGCCGACATCGTCAAGATCGGCCGCACCCACCTGATGGATGCCACCCCGCTGACCCTCGGTCAGGAGTTTTCGGGCTACGCCTCACAGGTGGCGCACGGCCTGGAGGCGCTCGACGCCGCGCTGCCCCACCTGATGGAGCTGCCCGTGGGCGGCACCGCAGTGGGTACCGGCCTCAACACGCCGGAAGGCTACGCCGACAAGGTGGTGGCCTATATCAATCTTTTCAGCGGCATGCCGTTCACTCGCGCTGCCTGCACTTTCGAGGCCATGATGTCGCACGATTCGCTCGTGGAGATGTCGGGCGCCTTGAAGCGCATTGCTGTTTCGCTGATGAAGATCGCCAACGACTTCCGCCTGCTGGGTTCCGGTCCGCGTAGCGGCATCGGCGAGCTGGTGCTGCCCGCCAACGAACCGGGCTCTTCCATCATGCCCGGCAAGGTCAACCCCACCCAGTGCGAGGCCCTCGCCATGGTGTGCTGCCAGGTCATCGGCAACGATGTGGCAGTGACGACCGGCGGCCTGCAGGGCCACCTCGAACTCAACGTCTTCATGCCGCTCATCGCTCGTAACCTCACCGAGTCGATGTGCCTGCTCACCGACGCAGTGCGCTCATTCGAGGAGCATTGTGTGCGCGGGGTGCAGCCCAACACGAAGCGTATTCGCGAGCATCTCGACCAGTCTCTCATGCTGGTCACCGCCCTTAACCCGCATATCGGCTACGCCAACGCCGCCAAAATTGCCTTGTACGCACACCAGCACGATGTCACCCTCAAAGAAGCCGCCATCGCTCTGCAGCTGGTGTCCGCCGAAGATTTCGACGCATGGGTGGTGCCCGAAAAAATGGTGCGCCAGATTTGAGATTTTTTGTAATTTTGCATTCATCAATATTCAATAATTATGTCATACATGACCCCCAAACCTTATCCTTATACGGATGAACAAATTCAACAGAGAATTGCCGAATATCGTTCGGCTGAACTGAAGTATTTCGATGCGCCGAAGGCCTATCGTTTTCTTCTGAATGTTATCGACCTCACCACGTTGGAGGGCAGCGACAATGCCGCCCGCGTGCAGCAGTTGTGCGAAAAGGCGCTGTCGTTCCGCGACGATGCCCACCAGATTCCCACTACTGCCGCCGTGTGCGTCTATCCGCCGTTCGCCGCACAGGCGAAAGCCATCCTGAAAGACACTGATTTGAATGTGGCGTGCGTGGCCGGCGCTTTTCCTGCCGGACAGTCGCCCATCGAGATCAAGATTGCGGAGGTGGCCTACGCCGTGGCACAGGGTGCCGACGAGATCGACATGGTGATTTCGCGCGGCAAGTTCCTCGAAGGTGACTACCAGACTGTTTATGACGAGATTGCCGCCATCAAGGCCGCCTGCGGTCACGCCCACCTGAAAGTGATTCTGGAGACCGGCGAGCTCGGCACCGCTGACAATATATATAAAGCATCGCAAATCGCCATCGCGGCTGGTGCGGATTTCATCAAGACTTCTACCGGAAAAATCAAGGTCAATGCCACGCCGGAGTCTTTCCTCGTGATGCTCGATGCCATCAAGGCACACTATGAGGCCACGGGTAAGATGGTGGGCATCAAGCCTGCCGGCGGTATCGCCGATGCCGAAATAGCCCTCTTTTTCCTCAAGATTTTGGAGCAGGTGCTGGGCGAAAAATGGCTCACCAACCGCTATTTCAGAATAGGCGCCAGCCGCCTTGCAGATAAGGTCAGAGCGGAGATTTGAAATTTTTTTTCAAAAAAATTATAAATTTGTGATTTAGAATAAAATAAAAGTTGTATTTTTGCACGCTTAAAAATCAGAGCTATAAACCATTACATTTTATAACCAAATTTAATACATTTCAATTATGACTAAAGCAGAAATCGTAAACGAAATCGCCAACAAGACCAACCTTGACAAAAGCACTGTTCAGGCTGTAGTAGAGAAATTCATGGATACCGTTAAGATGTCTCTTTCTAACGGTGAGCCCGTTTATCTGAGAGGCTTCGGTAGCTTCATCATCAAGGAACGTGCTGAGAAGACCGCCCGTAACATTTCGAAAGGTACTACCATCACGATCCCCGCTCACAAAATTCCCGCTTTCAAACCCTGCAAGACCTTCTCTAACTCCGTTAAGAAATAATTTTTCATAACCTTAAAATATTCACTACTATGCCTAGCGGTAAAAAAAGAAAAAGACACAAGATGTCTACCCACAAGCGTAAAAAACGCCTCAGAAAGAACAGACACAAGAAGAAATAATGCTTCTTGTGCCACTTCATTAAAACTAAATTGCAGTCCAATCGACTGCAATTTAGTTTTTTCTATTTATTCTCCTAAATCTAATTTATGCCTGACCTAACGAAAGAATTAGTCATCACCAAACACCCTGCGGAGGTACAGATTGCGCTGCTTGAAAACAAGCGGCTTGTTGAACTTCACCAGGAAAAATCTACCGAACAGTTTAGCGTAGGTAATATCTACGTCGGAAAGGTTCGCAAAATCATGCCGGGACTCAACGCAGCATTCGTCAATATCGGCTGCGACAAGGACGCTTTCCTCCATTATCTCGACATAGGCCCCAACACCCTTACCCTCAACGAATTTGTGAAAGGCGTCATCGCCGGCGGCAAACGCTCCCTCGGCGCAGTCACCCGCCAGCCTGCCCTCGAAAAGAACGGCAAAATCAGCGACGTGCTCTCCACCGGACAGTCCATCCTGGTGCAGATCGCCAAAGAGTGCATCTCCACCAAAGGCCCCCGCATCACCACCGAAATCTCCTTCGCCGGCCGCTATACCGTGCTGGTGCCCTACGGCGACAAGGTGTTCGTATCCCAAAAAATCAAAGGTTCCGCCGAACGTAAACGCCTCCGTCAGATTGTTGCAGGCTTCAAACCCCGCAACTTCGGCGTCATCGTGCGCACCGTCGCAGAAGGCAAAACCGCCGAAGACCTTGAGAAAGACATCAACCAGCTGGTCAAGAAATGGCAGGTCATGATCGACAAACTGGTCGGCGCTGAACCGCCCGTCAAAGTGGCCTCCGAACTCGACCGCACCTCCTCTCTCATCCGCGACATCGTCAACGACTCCTTCCACGCCATCTATGTCGATAACAAGGAGCTTTTCGAGGAGGTGAAGAATTTCATGCACTCCTTCTCCGATGGCAAGGATGTGCCCGATATCGTCAAATTATACAAAGATAAAACTCCTATCTTTGAGCATTTTAACGTCGCCAAACAGATCAAATCCTCCTTCGGAAAGGTGGTCACCATCAAAAATGGGATCTATCTGGTCATCGAACAGACCGAAGCACTGTGCGTGATTGATGTGAACAGCGGCAACCGCGTGAAATCCTCCAACTCGCAGGAGGAAAACGCCCTGCAAGTGAACCTTGCCGCTGCCGACGAGATCGCCCGCCAGATGCGGCTCCGCGATATCGGTGGCATCATCGTGGTGGATTTTATCGATATGTCCACTGCCGTCAACCGCACCCAGCTGTACAAACACATGGCTGAACTGATGACCGGCGACCGAGCACGCCATACCGTGCTGCCTCTCAGCAAGTTCGGACTGATGCAGATTACCCGTCAGCGCATCCGCCCCGTCACCACCATCGACATCCTCGAGCGCTGCCCCGTCTGCCAGGGAACCGGCAAAATCAAACCGGCCATCCTCATCGAAGAGAATCTCGAGAATATCATCAATTTCCTCTTCCAAGAACAGCGCGAAGGCAAAATTACCATAGAATTACACCCGATTTTATATGCTTATTTTACTAAAGGATTGATTAGTAAGCAGGTAAAATGGTTTTTCAGATATAAAAAATGGATTCGGCTCCGCCAGAACACCGACTGCCATCTGTTGCAGTACAAGTTTTTCAACCAGGATATGGAGGAAATTGTGTTGTGGGACTCGCAGCCGAAAACACAAAAAGGTGACAACTGATGGCATTGATTCTCATTACCAATGACGACGGTTACGCCTCCAAGGGCCTCCGCACACTGGTGGAGGTGGCTAAGGAGTTTGGCGAGGTGGTAGTGGTGGCTCCCGACGGTCCCCGCTCGGCCAGCAGCCACGCCATCACGATGAACACCCCGCTGCGGTTGCATCACTACCACACCGATGATGACGGCACCCGCTACTTCCGCACCAACGGCACCCCTTGCGACTGCGTGAAACTCGGTCTCCGTGTGGTGCTCAGGGACCGTCCCGCCGACCTCGTGCTGTCGGGTATCAACCACGGCTCCAACTCCTCCGTCAGTCTGATTTATTCCGGCACGATGGGAGCCGCCGTGGAAGCCACCCTTTCGCACGTGCCCGCCATCGGTTTCTCGCTGCTCGACTACCATCCGGATGCTGACTTCACCGCCGCCCGCCACTATGTGCGGCTCATCCTGCAAGAGATGTTGCGGCATCCCTTCACTGACGAGGCATCGCTCAACGTCAACATCCCCAACGTGCCGCTCCAGGCCATCAAAGGGGTCAAGGTTACCCGTCAGGCCAAAGGCTACTGGCAGGAGGAAATGGTGGAGCGCACCGACCCGTATGGCGGTAAGTACTATTGGCTTACAGGCAGATTGGAAATTACGGATAATGGGGAAGATACATGCGAATGGGCACTGCAGCACAACTACGTGTCGGTGCAGCCCGTGCAGAACGACTTTACCCATCATGCATTCATCCCACAACTTAAATTTTTGGAAGAAATATGAAAAAGTTAATCGAAAAATTACGTCGCGACTCTTGGGGAATGGGCATTTTCCTCGGTCTAGTGGTGCCCGCCATCACCTTCGGCGTCTTTCTCGGCCTCTTCGCGTTAGCCCTTCACTTGGCTCCCCGTACCGAAGCCATCGATGTCTTCGACATCAATACGATCTGTAAAATCGTGCTGCTCAGCATGGTGCCCAGCGTTTTTGTGATGCGCTATTACCTGCTTAAACTGAAGTACGATTACACCGGACGCGGCATCCTCTTGATGACGTTCCTTATCGCCATCGTTTTCACGATTCTCAACTTCGTAAACTAATTTTTTTGTGAAATCCCTGCATAATCTCCTCCGCCGACTTTTCATAGCCGTCGGCTTGTAGATATGCGGCAATGCTCTTGCCTAATTCAGTATCTGGAAAACGCTCAACCAATGCACGATAGGTCTTAGCCGCCTCTTGGCGCATCCCTAAATTCTCGTAAATCTGCCCTTTGTAATAATAGGCATAAATCATGTTGCGGTAATCGGGATAGTTCTGCCGCAATTTTTCCAAAATATTGACCGCCTCGAGGGCCTGCTCCCTTCTCTGTTTTTCATCAGCATTCGAAAAGGCAACCTGCATCTGATTGATGCCAGCATAAAGCATGAAATGCGGAGAAAGCGTGTCTTTGGGATTCAGTTTTGCATAATCAACTGCTTCATTCACAAATTGTTGCATCTTTTCCCGATTCATGCTCCCATGTTGCGTCAATGAGTCCACCTCTTTGTAGAGGGCAATGATGGCCTTCGAATCTTTGTGAGAATTCTCTATCTTGCTATCGGATTGATTGACAGTTTCTTGTGCCTTGTGACAGCCCGATAGCAGCAGCATTATGCCGATCAGGAGAATGAGAGATTTTTTCATGGTAAAAGAGAGGGTTATTTGCGGGCAGTTTTGTAGTTGGGACGAACTTTACCTCCGGCAATGTCGGTGAGTTTGCGCTTCAAAATCATCTTTTTGAGAGAAGAAAGATGGTCGGTAAATACCTGTCCTTCAATATGATCATACTCATGCTGGATGATGCGAGCCACGCAACCCGAAATGGTCTCGGTCTTTTCTTCCAAATCTTCAGTAAGATAGGTGATTTCGATGGAAGTGGGACGATACACATCTTCGTGAATGTCGGGCAGACTCAAACAGCCTTCGTTGAAGGGCTGCTCCTCGCCAAAACGCTTGGTGATGACCGGATTGATGAAGGCCAGTTTGCGAATCTCTTCGTTGGGATAACTCTCTTTGAAAGGTGCTGAATCAATGACAAATATGCGCAACGACTTGCCCACCTGCGGGCCGGCCAGACCGACTCCATTAGCGTTGTACATTGTCTCAAACATGTCGGAAACTAACTGTTTGAGCTCCTCTTTTCCCATTTCAACATTCGCGGCCTGTTTTCTCAAAACCGGCTGACCATATAAATAAATTGGTAAAATCATGGTTGTATGTTATTTCTGTTGTTCTCTATTTCAAGTTGTTGCATATATGTTTGCAGAATGATGGTGGCGCTGATGGTGTCCACCAAAGCCTTGTTCTGCCTCTCCTTTTTCTTCAAGCCTGAGTCAATCATGGTCTGGAAGGCCATCCGCGAGGTGAAACGCTCATCCATGCGGGCGATGGGAATATCTGGGAAGCACTTTTTTACACGGTTGACGAAGGGTTCGATATAACGGGTTGAATCGGAAGGCTGGTTCTGCAAAGTCTTGGGTTCGCCAATTACTATTATGTCAACTTTCTCTGTTTCAATATAATGCTTGAGATAATCGAAAGCCTGGCTCACGTGTACAGTCTCCAAGGGATGGGCGCAGATGCGCAACTCATCGCTCGCGGCAAATCCGACCCGCTTCTGTCCGTAGTCAATGGCAACGATTCTTCCCATCAGAAACCCTGTTCAGTGATTGTTTTTTGAAGAAGATCTGAAAAATACTCGTTGTCTTCCTTTTTGTAACGGCGCAACACCCAGTCTTCGGCCAAATTGTGGAAGTGATTCTCTTTCACCATGTTGACATTGTTGGGTGCCTGCTCCATGGTGGTGTAGGCCGTATTGATTTCCTCTTCGGAATATTCGCGGTAGGTTTCGTGGTGGATGAGGGTGGAGTTGGAAATCTTGGGGGTGAGGGGAGTGTCGGGGTGTGCGGGGTAGCCCATCGGGATGCACGCTACCGGTATGACATGTTTCGGAAGTTGAAGAATGTCAATGAATTGCGGTGTGTTATAGGTGATGGTGCCCAGCCAGCAGATGCCCAGCCCGAGCGATTCGGCGGCCACACAGGCGTTCTGGGCGGCGATGAGCGCGTCGGTGACGGCCCATTGGTACGCCTGCAGGTTGTGGTAGGCATCGGTCGGCGTGTTGCGGCACTCGCAGTAGCGGTCGAAGCGGTGGAAGTCGGCGCAGAAGGTGAGAATGAGCGGCGCGTTGGTGGCGATGGGCTGGTTGAAATGTGCCGGTGCCATCTTGCGCATCATCTCCTTGTCCTGCGTCACGATAATGCTGAAAAGCTGCATTCCGCCCATGGTGGAGCCGTTGCACGCGGCGGCCAGAATCTGGTCGAGTGTCTCTGGTGCGACGGGCTGGTCGGTGAATTCGCGGATGCTGCGGTGCTGAAGCATAGTGTCGATAGCGTTCATGGCAGACGGTTATAGTTTTTTGATACCGATGATTTCACGCACGTCGCGCACGGTGGGAGCTGCGCTGGCATGAGCCTTCTCCGCACCCCGCTCGATGACTTTTCGCAGATATTCGTCGTTGCCCCGCAACTCTAAAATGCGCTCGTAGATGGGAGCGTTGAACGCCGTGATGTCGGCGGCCAGCTGCTTCTTCATATCGCCGTAGCGGATGCTGCACTTGTTGTATTCCTCTTCGAAAAACTTCACGGTGTCTTCCGCCGACACGGCACGCATCAGCTGGAACAGGTTCTCGATGGCCTGCGGCTTCGGCTGCCCCGGCTCGGTCGGACCGCTGTCGGTCACCGCCTTCATCACCTTCTTCTTGATGACCTCGGGCGCGTCGGAAAGGTAGATGCAGGAATTTTCGTTATCGGATTTCGACATCTTGGTGCTGCCGTCCAATCCGGGAATCTTCACCAATGCCTGTCCGAAGTTATAGGCGACAGGCAGTTTGAAATACTCCACCCCGTAGAAGTTGTTGAACCGCTGGGCGAAGTCGCGGGTCATCTCCAGATGCTGCTCCTGATCCTTGCCCACGGGCACCTTGTCGGCGCGGTGTACGAGGATGTCGGCAGCCATCAGAATGGGGTAGGAGAGAAGCCCTGCGTTGACGTTGTTGGGCTGTCGGCGCACCTTCTCCTTGAAGGAGCTTACGCGCTGAAGCTCACCTACATACACATTCATCGAGAGCAGCAAACTCAGTTCGCAAACCTCCGGCAGGTCGCTCTGGATGTAAAGGGTGGCCTTTTCGGGGTCGAGACCCGCTGCCAGGTAGTCAATCAGCACGTTTTTCACGTTCGTGCGCAGGTCGGCCGGCTTGGGATGCGTGGTGAGGGAGTGGTAGTCGGCAATGAAGAAATAGCAGTCGTTTTCCTCCTGCATTTTGATGAAATTCCGTAAGGCACCGAAGTAGTTTCCGAGGTGAAGAAAACCGGTGGGCCTGATTCCGCTTAATACTTTATCCATATTACAAAATTGAGGCTGCAAAGATACAAAAATGTTCGGAATTGGCAGCCTCTATCCTTCCTGCAAAGCGCAGAATTTGGCATATTCTCCGCCGAGGGCGATCAGCTCGTCATGGTTGCCCCTCTCAATGATGCGGCCGCCCTGCACAAACAATATCTCATCCGCCCGCCGGATAGTGGACAACCGGTGCGCCACCACTATCGTGGTTCTTCCCTCCATCAGGCGCTGCAGCGACTGCTGCACAATGTATTCCGATTCGGTGTCGAGGGCCGATGTGGCCTCGTCCAAAATCAGCACCTGCGGATTTTGCAGCACGGCGCGCGCAATACTCAACCGCTGCCGCTGCCCGCCCGACAGCATCATGCCGCGGTCGCCGATCACCGTGTCGTAACCCTCGGTCATCTCCATGATGAAATCGTGCGCCAACGCGGTCTTCGCCGCCTCCTCTACCATCTCGCGTGTCACCCCCTCTTTGCCGAAGGCGATGTTGTGGTACACCGTGTCGTTAAACAAGGTGATATCTTGGTTGACAATTCCGAAGATACTTCGTAAATCACTGATTTTCAGTTTTCTTATATCAATTCCATCAATAAGAATTTGACCCTCTTTCACATCATAAAACCTCGGCAACAAATCTACAATGGTCGATTTGCCGCTGCCCGACGCGCCTACTAAGGCCACAGTTTTCCCTTTTTTTAAGGTGAAACTGATATCACTCAGCACCTCCTCGTTGCCATCCTCCCGATAAGAGAAATGCACGTGGCTGTACGCGATTTTGTCGTCAAAGGTCTTCTTGCTCACCGGCTCTTTCGCCTCTTCAATCACCTCATCTTCATCAATAACACGGAAAATACGGTCAGCCGAAGCCATGCCCTTTTGAATGGTATAGTACGATGACACAATGGATTGTGCCGGCGGGATGATGCGCGCAAAGATGACAATGAACAAGATCAGTTTTTCGCCAGTCATCGCGGCATCCGACACCACGAAATTGCCACCCAACAACAGCACGATGACCAATGCAAGGATACACAAGAACTCCACCAGCGGCGCTCCGATTTCCGTCTTGCGGAAGATGCGGCGGTTCAGCACAAAAAAGCGGTCGTTCATCTTGCGGAAACGGCGGTCGGCATAGTCGGTGGCCGTATGTCCCTGTATGATACGCAACCCGCTGATGGCTTCGTCGAATGCCGAGGTCATCCTGCCCAAAATCTGCTGCGCCTCCGTGGAATTTTTCTTGATGCTTTTCCCAATCTTCGCTATCAAAATTCCCGCTGGGGGCAAAATAATCAAGGTAAGGAAGGTTAATTTATAACTAATTGAAAATAATGTAATTAAAAATACAATTACTAAAATGGGGTCCCTAAAAAACATCTGCAGACTGCATACTACCGACCATTCCACCTCCTGCACGTCGGAACCAATACGGTTGAGGATATCGCCTTTTTTCTGCCGGTTGTAAAAAGAGAGAGGAAGGATGAGCAGCCGATGATAGACATCGCGCCGCAATCCTTTCGAGATGCCCGCACGAATCGGTGCGTTGGCATATAAACCAAGATATCGAAAAAGATTGGAAAATAAAGTGCTGACAATCATTGTGATAGCAATGAATACCAGCGCATAAAACTGTCCGTAGTCATGGATGATAATCCCCATGTAATAGTAGAAGGTGTTCAGTATGTCGTTGGCATTCAGCGAAAGTTCTGGCCGCTCGGTCACCATCGTGCCATTGCCGAAGAGCACAGACAGAAAGGGGGCCACCATCGACAGCGAGAAAACAGAAAAGACCGCATAGCAGAGGTTGAAGAAGAATATCAGTACGATATTGATCTTGAAATCACGGAGATAGGTAAGAACTCGCCGGAACTGCTTCATGCCTTCAGGTTTAGGATTTTCTGTAAGGCGATGTCGGCATGCCGCTGCTCAGCCTCAAAAGTCTGCCCGGCGATGTGCGGCGTAAGAATCACATTGTCAAGTAGTGAGAGCGCAGTCAATGCTTCGTCCCACTCCTCTTTGGGCGGGATTTTCAGCCGCACTGACTCATATTCCAGTACATCCAATGCCGCACAGCCAACGCGTCCGCTTCTAACGGCTTGTACCAGTGCTGCCGTGTCCACCACACTGCCCCGACAGGTGTTGAGGAGGATGACACCGTCTTGAACTTTGGTGAGAAAATCTTCATTTACTAAATGATGATTTTCGGGCAAATAATTGATATGTAGCGAAATGACATTGCATTTTTCTTGTATCTCCTCTATAGAAGACACTCGAACGAAGGTATCAGTAATATCGGTTCTGAACTTGTCATAAACGAAAATTTCGCAGCCGAAGTTCTTCAGGATGCGGGCGAAGGCCGGACCGGTATGACCATAACCGATAATGCCAATTCGTTGGGAGGCCAGTTCGCGTCCTTTGTTGGCTTCGCGCCGCCAGGCTCCGTCGCGCACCTCATGGTCGGCACGGGCGATGTGGCGCAGAGCCGCCATCAGCATTCCGAGAGCATGTTCCGCCACCGACTGCGCGTTGCCTTCCGGCGTGCTTATGCAGGCAATACCGCAACGAGTGGCATAGTCCGTGTCGATGTTCTCCACGCCGGAACCGAGCCGCACGATGAAGCGGAGGTGCCGTTTGGTGTCAATCAGCGGTGCATCCACCCGAAAACGACTGCGGATGACCAGCCCGTAGAGATCATCGTCCATCCTGCAGAAGTCGTCGTAGGTCAGGTCTGTGCGTGTCTCGCATTCGTACCCGTGCGCACGCAGTCCCTCCTGCAGCGAGGGCGCGGTGCGATCCACAATGATGACTTTTCGTTTCACGGATTCGGCCATCGGTTACGACATTTGCTCCACAGGCATCACAAAGGCGCGGATGCCCTGCTGCGGTGCGCTGGCATCCAAACGATGGATTTCGTCCATCAGCGGAGCCACTTTCTCTTCAGGAATAAAGGTGATGATGGCGGAGTTGAGCGTCGGCCAGGCATGCGTGCCATAATGCGGTTCGCCGGTCTCATTGCCGCGCCCCTGCACCTCTTCCCAGAAAGTAAATCCGCGGATGTCCAATTGGTCAAGCGCATCGATCATTTCTGTATAAAAAGCCTTGTAAAATGAGATGAATACTGCTTTCATATTATTGTTATGTATGATTATTGTCGTTTTATCGTGTCGCATCAAATTCATCATAGTCGAAATTGTCCTCCCACTCCTCGTAGTCGAAATCGTCTTGTGGAAGCATCCCGTCGCCTTCTCCCCTCGAAGATATCTCCCACAGATGGTCAAAATAGCGGCAACCGCAGTAGCGGCGTGACTTGCGATTCATCTTTCGTTCCAAAAAAGTAGTGGTTTTCACATACGACTTCCACTCATTTGCAGAAATGTGTCCGTCTAATGCCACAATCCGCTTGCAATATGCCATGTATGCGGAATGAATTTGCTCACAGTTCTGGGAAGCATCAATGGCTTTCTCATATCGTGACCACGGATCGTCTGGACGCAAAGAAGCCTCCTGCGATATTTTGCAGGAGGCTAAGGTTATGGTAGTTAGTGTGATAATGCCGATAATCTGTGGGCTCATCGCTGATTTTATCTTCTGGAAGAGGATGAACTGCTGGAGTGTGAGCTGCTTGAGGAGTGCGAGCCGCCGCTGTAACTGCTGCCTGAACGGGAGGATGAACTGGAAGAACTGGAGTGGCTGCTATGGCTGGAAGAAGAGTTGTAGGAACTTGACGGACGGCTGTTGGTTGATGATGAACGGCTGCTGCTGGATGAGGAACTGGAAGGTCTGCTGTAGCTGGATGAGCTGTTAGAGGAAGAACTGCTGTTAGACGGTCTGCTGTAGCTGGAAGAGCTGTTAGAGGAAGAATTGCTGTTGGACGGTCTGCTATAGCTGGAAGAACTGTTGGAAGAAGAACCGCTATTGTAGGAGTTGGAAGATCTGTTATTGTTGTAGTTGGAGGGCAGCGGGGTGCGACTGCTGGGAGCCGGTGCCGTAACACTGCTGGGACGACTCGTATTGCTGTTGTAGCTCGAATTGTTGTTATAGTTATTGTTATTGTTGGAAGGAGTGGTCACACGGCTGGAGTTGTTGTAGTTCGAATTGTTGTTATAGTTATTGGAAGGAGTGGTTACGCGGCTTGAGTTGTTGTTATAGTTATTATTGTAGTTGTTGTTGGAATTGTAACCGTTGTCTCTGCTTGAGTTGTTGTTATAGTTATTATTGTAGTTGTTATTGGAAGGCGTAGTCACACGGCTCGAGTTGTTATTATAGTTGTTGTTATTGTTGGAAGGTGTAGTCACACGGTTCGAGTTGTTATTATTGCTGTTAGGAGTGTAACCATTGTCTCTGCTGGTGTTGTTGTTATAACCGTTGTTGTAGTTATTGTTATTGTAGTTATTATTGTTGGAAGGCGTAGTCACACGGCTTGAGTTGTTGTTGTAGTTATTGTTGTTGGTAGCAGGTGTCACGTTACTCTCTCTGGCATTGCCGTTATTATTGGGGTTGCTCACACGGTTATTGTTGTCAGTGTTGGGATTAGACACACGGCTTGAGTTGTTGTTGTAGTTATTGTTGTTGGTAGCAGGTGTAACGTTGCTCTCTCTGGCAGTGCCGTTGTTGGTGGGATTGCTCACACGGTTGTTGTTGTCAGTGTTGGGATTAGAAACACGGTTCGAGTTATTGTTGTTGGTAGCAGGTGTAACATTGCTCTCTCTGGCAGTGCCGTTATTAGTAGGATTGGCAACTCTGTTGTTGTCAACATTAGGGTTCGCAACTCTATTATTATTCTCTTTGTTGGTGTTGGAAGAGTTGGCCGAGGCAAGGGCTTCGTATCGTTCGTTGAAGCTCATCGGGGAGACCGTACGGATGGAGGAGGCACCGCCGCTGCTGGGCTCGTTTTTGTATTCAGCCACACCGCCGTTGTTGCCATATCCGTTGGGACGTCTGCCTCTGCCGTTGTTGCCGGCGTTGGTGGCGGAAGCCGTTTCTCTGTGTCCAATGTAGAAGGAACCGTTGTGGTCGTAGTTGTTGTGGTAGTAGCCTGCATGGCTTCCAGCGTAATATCCATCATAGTATCCGTTGAGGTATCCATTGTGATAGCCGTGATGATAGCCGTTGTGGTATCCATGGTGATAACCTCCGTGGTGATAGCCATAGTAGTAGGGGTTGTTGTACCATCCGAAGTGGTGATGGTTGTGATAGGGGTGATGGCAACTCCAGCCCCAGCCATAGTTGAAACCGTAGTGGTAGTAGCCATAATTGTAGTAGTACGGACGATAGTAATAGGTCGGCCACCACCAGTTGTAACCGAGGTAGATGCTCACACCCCAGCATGCCGGATCGTAGCTGTACCAGTAGTGGTTGGTGAAGTACGGATCGTAGTAGCTCCAACCGTAGTCGCAGCAAGAGTGGAAACGACGGATACGTGAGGTGTAGTAGTAATCGTAGTAACTGTCGTCATCGAAATAGTAGTTGTTGGTGATGTACGTGTTGCCGTTGCCATCAGAATACGAGCTGGAATTGGAAGAGGTGCCGGCATAATAATTGCCAGTGTTCGGGTCGTAATACGTGTTGCTGTTGGCGTCGTAGTACAAGCCCGTCTCTTCATCGTAATAATAGGTCACATTATTATTACCGTTGTTGCTGTAATTGTTGTTATTGTTGTTGTAATTTGGCGCGTTATTGTAGCCATTGTTCGCATTGTTCGGTGTGGCGTTGGAATTGGAATAATTGGCCGGTGCCGGATTCGGACGTACATATTGCGCATCCGTGGAACTGCTATAGATGTCATCGTAGTAGGTCAATGACTCTAATTTACAAGAAGTTGCCAGTATGGCTAACGCAAGGACGGAAAAATACACTAACTTTTTCATAACTTTATCTCCTTTCTGTTTGCGGCTGGGTGATATAATTTTTGTATTTTTGCAAACTTGATTTTAAGACCACAAAAATACTAAAAAGTTCAAAAAGAAAGGGAGAAAATGGCAAAAAATTTCACGACACGTGCAGAAAACTATTCGCAATGGTATAATGACATTGTCAAAAAGGCTGATTTAGCAGAGAATTCTGCGGTCAGAGGATGTATGGTGATCAAGCCGTACGGCTATGCAATCTGGGAGAAGATGCACGACGCTTTGGACAAGATGTTCAAGGAGACGGGGCATGTGAACGCTTATTTCCCGCTGTTCATTCCGAAATCGTTCCTCAGCCGTGAGGCCGACCATGTAGAGGGCTTCGCGAAAGAGTGTGCGGTCATCACCCACTATCGTTTAAAAAATTCCCCTGATGGCTCAGGAGTAATTGTTGACCCTGAGGCCAAGCTGGAGGAAGAGCTGATTGTTCGCCCCACGTCAGAAACCATCATCTGGAGCACTTACAAAAACTGGATACAGTCGTATCGTGACCTGCCGTTGCTCTGCAACCAGTGGGCCAACGTGGTGCGCTGGGAGATGCGTACCCGTTTGTTCCTCCGTACTGCTGAGTTCTTGTGGCAGGAAGGCCATACCGCCCATGCTACCGAACAGGAAGCCCGCGAGGAGACCGCCAGAATGCTGGAGGTGTATGCCGACTTCGCCGAGAATTACATGGCTATGCCTGTCCTGAAAGGTGTGAAGTCGCCGAACGAGCGTTTCGCAGGCGCTATCGACACCTACTGTATCGAGGCTATGATGCAGGATGGTAAGGCTTTACAGGCTGGTACCTCGCATTTTCTTGGACAGAATTTCGCCAAGGCTTTCGACGTGCAGTTCTTGAACAAGAGCAATAATCTTGAATATGTATGGGCTACCTCATGGGGCGTTTCTACCCGTTTGATTGGTGCTTTGATCATGACGCATTCGGATGACAATGGTCTGGTGCTGCCGCCCAAGCTCGCCCCGATTCAGGTGGTCATTATTCCTATTTATAAAAGTGATGAACAGAAAGCCGCCATTACCGAAAAGGTACAGGTGCTCATGGCTAAGCTGAAAGCTAAAGGAATTAGTGTGAAATATGATGATGATGATTCCCAGCGTTCTGGCTGGAAGTTTAATGAGTATGAGGTGAAGGGTGTCCCGGTACGTGTGGCTATCGGTCCTCGCGACTTGGAGAACAACAGTGCTGAGGTCGCCCGCCGCGACACGCTCGAAAAAGCCAATTATGCATTGGATACTTTGGATGAAACCATCGAGAAACTGTTGGATGACATCCAGCACAACCTCTTCCAGCGTTCGTTGGAGTTCCGCGACAGCAACATCCGTAAGGCTGACACGTGGGAGGAATTTGTGGATATTCTGGACAACAAGTCTGGCTTTGTGTATGCCCACTGGGACGGTACCACCGAGACGGAAGAGAAAATCAAAGAGTTGGCGAAGGCTACCATCCGTTGTATTCCGTTCAACAACCCGTTGGAGGAGGGCAAGTGTATTCTTACGGGCAAGCCTTCCAAGCAGCGTGTAGTTTTTGCAAGAGCTTATTAATCAGTAATTTTTACTGATTAAAAAAGAGGCTGGTTCAATTGAACCAGCCTCTTTTTGTTGTAAGTGCTAACGGACTACTCTTCGCGTCCGTGGCAGTTCTTGTATTTCTTGCCGCTGCCGCAGGGACAGGGATCGTTGCGTCCCACTTTTTTCTCCACGCGGATGGGGGCGCTGCCTTTGCCACCTTGGGCCACTTGACGGCCGCCGCCCACCTCGCTGCGACTGGTCTGCAGCTTCTTGGCATCCGACTCGGGCAGTTTGGCCTCTTTGATTTGCGGCTGTTGCTGCTGGAATTCGGGAAGAGCGCCCTTGGTGAGGAAGGAGACGATCTCGCGGTTGATGCGCTTGATGAGGGCATCGTACAGACCGAAGGATTCGAGTTTGTAAATCAAGAGCGGATCCTTATGCTCATAGGAGGCGTTCTGTACCTCCGTCTTGAGGTCGTCGAGGTCGCGGAGGTGCTCTTTCCACGCGTCGTCGATGGCGGCGAGGGTAATGCTCTTTTCGATGGAGAGCTTGATGCCGTATGATTTGGTCTCATAGCAGTATTTCAGCGGGGCGACCACATTTAGCATCTTGGTGCCGTCGGTGATGGGCAGGGCGATGTTGAGGTAACGCTGGCCGTCGGTAAGGAAGACGCGTTCTACGATGGGGTAGATCTGGTTGCAGAGGTTCTCCATACGGGTATTGTAATTGTCGATGACCAGCTGCTGGATTTCTTCTTTCATCTTGTCGGGGCGGCCTTCAAGGAAGTCGTTGTCGGTTTCGTAGGGGGAGCTACATCCACAGATGGTCAGGAGGTCTTCGCAGAATCCGTCGTAATCTTTGGCTTCCCAGTTGTCGTTGACGATGTCATCGCACACTTTGCTGAAGATTTCGGCCAGGTCGATGGGGAGACGGTCGCCGAAGAGGGCGTTGCGACGTTTCTTATAAATATTGTCACGCTGTGAGTTCATCACATCGTCGTACTCGAGCAAGTGCTTACGCACGCCGAAGTGGTTCTCTTCGACCTTCTTCTGAGCCTTCTCGATCTGCTTGGTGATCATCGGGTGTTGGATCACTTCGCCTTCCTTCAGGCCCATACGGTCCATGAGAGGAGCGATACGCTCGGAGCCGAACATACGCATCAGGTCGTCTTCCAGTGAAACGTAGAACTGGGAGCTACCTGGGTCGCCTTGACGGCCGGAACGACCACGCAGCTGACGGTCCACACGACGTGACTCGTGACGCTCGGTTCCGATGATGGCCAAACCACCAGCTTCCTTGACGCCAGGTCCTAACTTGATATCGGTACCACGGCCTGCCATGTTGGTGGCGATGGTAACGGTACCAGCCTGACCAGCTTCGCGGACGATCTGTGCCTCTTTGAAGTGCAACTTAGCGTTCAACACGTTATGAGGAATGCCCTTACGGGTCAGCATGCGGCTCAGCAACTCGGAGATCTCCACCGAAGTGGTACCCACCAAAACAGGACGGCCTTCTTTCACCAGGTTTTGGATCTCGTCGATGACGGCGTTGTATTTCTCACGTTTGGTCTTATAGATCATGTCCTCGTGGTCGATACGGGCAATCGGACGGTTGGTCGGGATGACCACCACATCGAGTTTGTAGATATCCCAGAACTCACCTGCCTCAGTCTCAGCGGTACCGGTCATACCGGCCAGCTTGTGATACATACGGAAGTAGTTCTGCAGGGTGATGGTAGCGTAGGTCTGCGTGGCGGCTTCCACCTTCACGTTTTCCTTAGCTTCCACAGCCTGGTGCAGGCCATCGCTCCAACGGCGGCCTTCCATCACACGGCCAGTCTGCTCATCCACGATCTTGACTTTATTGTCTTGGATGATGTAGTCCTTATCTTTCTCAAACAACGTGTAAGCCTTGAGCAACTGGCGCACGGTGTGTAGACGTTCCGACTTCTCGGAGAAGTTACGCATCAGCTCAGCCTTGCGCAGCACCTTTTCGTCGTTGGAGAGGTTCATGTGTTCCAGCTCGGCGATCTCGGCGCCCACATCCGGCATCACAAAGAAGTCGGGGTTGTTGTAGGCGGCACAAAGGGCGTCGATACCCTTTTCGGTGAGGTCCACGGTATTGAGTTTCTCGTCGATGACAAAATAAAGTTCATCGTCGATGATATGCATGTTCTCACCGCGGTTCTGCATGTAGAAGCCCTCGGTCTTTTGGAGCAGGGTCTTCATGCCTTCCTCGCTAAGGAACTTAATCAAAGCGTTGTTCTTAGGCAGACCGCGATAGGCACGGAAGAGGAGGTCGGCACCATGGCTCTTCTGCTCGTCAGAAGAGGCCGGATTCGTAAGAATCTGCTTGGCTTCAGCCAAGATGGTGGTGACCAGACGCTTCTGGCTGTCGAACAGGCGGACCACATCAGGCTTCAACTGGTCAAACTCCTGGAGGTCGCCACGTGGTGTAGGACCACTGATGATCAACGGGGTACGGGCATCGTCGATCAACACGGAGTCAACCTCGTCGACGATGGCGTAGTGATGCTTGCGTTGCACCAGCTCCTCGGGGTTGCCTGTCATGTTGTCACGCAGGTAATCGAAACCGAACTCGTTGTTGGTGCCGTAGGTGATGTCGCAGTTATAAGCACGACGGCGGGCAGCGGAGTTGGGTTCATGCTTGTCGATGCAGTCCACGGTAAGACCGAGGAACTCATACATGGCGCCCATCCACTCGGAGTCACGCTTGGCCAGATAGTCGTTGACGGTAACCACGTGCACGCCTTTGCCTGCAAGGGCATTCAGATATACCGGCAAGGTAGCCACGAGGGTCTTACCTTCACCAGTAGCCATCTCAGCGATCTTGCCTTGGTGCAGCACGATACCGCCGATGATCTGGCAGTCGTAATGCACCATATCCCAAGTGACCATGTTGCCACCAGCCATCCAACTGTTCTTGAAATATGCCTTGTCGCCATCAATAGTGACATGCTCGTATTTAGCGGCTAACTCACGGTCGAGTTCTGTGGCCTTCACCTCCACGGTCTCATGCTCGCAGAAGTATTTGGCGGCAGCCTTTACCACTGAGAAAGCCTGAGGCAGAATCTCATTCAATGCCTCTTCGATCTTCTCCAGCTCGCGTTTTTCAATCTTGTCGACCTCGGTATAGATCTTTTCCTTTTCATCGGGATCCATATCAGGGTTGGCTTCAACACGGGCTTTCAACTCGTTGATCTGAGCCACCTCGTTGGCGGTTTTATTCTTGATATATTCTTGGAACTCAACGGTTTTATGGCGGATGCTGTCAATGTCGAGTTTCACGATCTCCTCATAAGCTTGGAGTGTCTTTTGTAGTATTGGCTGCAAGGCCTTGTTATCACGTGAAGCCTTGTCGCCGAAGAGTTTCTGCAGAAATCCCATTGGTGTAAAATTAAGTTAAGAGTTATGCTTTTAGGCAAAAACCGTGCAAAGGTAGGTATTTTCCATTAAATATGGAAATATAGGACAAAAAGTCATGAAACGCTGATTCAAAACACCTTCTCGAGCATCCCACGGATGTATTCCTTGAGGGTCTGGTCAGGCGAGGGTGCCGGTGCCACGCCGATTTTGGTATCAGGAAGAATAAGAAAATATTCAGGAAAAGTGTGAACCTCATAACGTTCCAGCAAAAGGATGTCGTTGCCGAGATTTAGCAAAGGCCAATCGTAATGATGTTCCTCAAAACGCCTGCGATGGTTAGCCAACTGGTCTTTGGTGCTGACAGTGATGATCTGTACGCTGTCCTGCCATTGCTGATGCAGGTCGGCCAAGGTCTCAAACTGATGATCCACAGTGTATGATGAACCATCCACAAACTGAAGCAGCACTATTGATTTCTTATAGTCCGACAACTTCACCGAAGCCTCAGTTGACGATTGTAGCTCAAAGTCGGGAGCCTCTGCACCTTGGGCAAAACGGTCAAAACGCGCCAAAGTATTAGCAACCAAGGCTTTTGTCATCTGCGACTTACTCTGTTTACTGATGGAACGGAGTTGTCCCCTCACCCACTGACGGCTTTGGTAGTCCTCGTTATACAAAGTACGCAATTGATAGATGTTGACCAAATCAGCCAGTTCAGGATTACGACCCGCAAACTCATCGGTCAGTGTAAATGTTTTGAACAAGTCTTTGAACAGATCCATATAGGATTGACAGTGGTAGAGCACGGGCTTGCCGTCATAATACTCGTCGATCACTTTTTTCCCACCATCAGCGTTCACAGCCATCTGGACAGCGGCTATTCGGTAGGTGTTGTATTGAAGCACGTATGGGTCAGTGACATGCAGCTCATCGACAATCGTAGCACGGATGGAGTCGAGATAGCGATACTGCCGACGACGAAACAGCTCATCGAAATAGTTCAGCACGTAATAGTCAATAATCTCTTGTGAAATCACTATCTGACGGTAAACCCCTTTGTCAGTCGCGGTCCTCACCCGTAAAGTCGGCGACTCGCGTTCAAAGTAAGAAGCGTTAGGATCTGCCTCAGGAACGACAATATTAACCTCGTAAGAGGCTCCAGGAGCGATCACCAAATCGGCACTTTCGAGCCCCACAAAGATAGCTGCAGGCATGGTCTTCTGTACTTTGCCTTCCAAGATGAAAAAGCCTCGTTCGTCAGCGGAAGTCTGGGCTACCAGGGTCTCATGCATGTTCAGCAGGTCGTCATAGACCATCAGACGCACCAAAGCCTCGGGACGGTTGACACGGCCGGTAATAGTGACGTTTTGCCCAATGAGAAGCAAAGGCAACAACGACAAGAGAGAGACTATTATGTACTTTAGACGATTCATAACTTTGTTCCGCTCAAGACCACCTCTTCAGGGACAAAGCGAGAGGTGTCGCCACCGTTTTTATAAATGTCGCGTACCACACTGGAGCTGACGCCTACCAATTCGCTTTCGGTCAGCAAAAACACGGTCTCCAGTTCAGGATGAAGGCGTTTGTTAGCGTGGCAAATCATGTTCTCGTACTCGAAGTCGGAGCCGCTACGAAGGCCACGGATAATGAAACGTGCGCCTACCTTCTTGCAAAAATCGGCAGTAAGGCCATCGTAGCTTTCAACGATGATATTCGGATAGTCGGCAAAGACATCCTTAGCCCATTTAATGCGGTTTTCCAATGGGAAAGTGGAGCGTTTCTCCATGTTGACGCCAACGGCGACGTAAATGATGTCGAACATCGGCAAAGCTCTCAACACAATGGAGCGGTGACCAAGGGTGATGGGGTCGAATGAGCCCGGGAAAACGGCGATTCTTTTCATAGATAAAAGATATAAGTTGAGATAATAGTTTTCAATTCTGATTCTAGGGTTTCGGCGATGGAACGATAGGTGTTTTTCAAAAACCATTCCAGATCGTACTCACTGAGGAAGGTGACCTCGGTGATATCCTCATCGGTCTGAGGGTTGGTATGCGAAGTGTCGTCAGCGGTCATCAGGAACCATGAGGTTTGCTTCAGTCGCCATTCGTCTTCGTAAAGGTAGCAATGCCATGATGACGGCAGCTGGCGGATGATCTTCAGGCCCATCAATCCCGTTTCCTCTTCCACCTCACGGATAGCGGCAGTGGCGATGTCCTCTCCCTCCTCAACATGGCCTTTGGGCAGGTCGGGGATACCATGGCGCTGGATGGCGGCAAACTGTCCTTCCTGCACCACCACCCCACCGGCGGCAGGAGCCATATAGAAGGTACGGCACAATGCGGCAGACAGCACTTCGGGACTGACATGGTCGATTACGACATCGTCAGTAAGGTTCACAACCAGCCATTGACGAAGAAAATTATGGATTTTTTCAACCTCATAAGACTCTGATTGTTGGGCGGTTGCATCCAAAATCAGATCTTTTTCATCGATATTCGGAAAAATCAAAGCGCGTTGTTCATAGAAAATTTTGTACATTTGTAACCGAAATCTTTGGGGTTTTCAATCCGCAAAAATAGACATTTTATGAAATATGACGACTCTTCGCTGATTTTAGCAAATCATCTTTTGCAAATCAAAGCCGTAAAACTCAGTCCGAGCAAACCTTTTACCTGGGCATCGGGATTACACAGCCCGATCTATTGCGACAACCGCGTTACTTTGTCTTATCCCTCAGTGCGTACCTTCATACGCCAACAGTTTGTGGAGCAGATGTTGCAGCATTTTGGCAAGCCAGATGTCATTGCTGGCGTAGCCACAGGAGGCATTGCCCAAGGCGCTTTGGTGGCACAGGAACTGGGACTGCCGTTCTGCTATGTTCGCTCTGAAAAGAAATCGCATGGCATGCAAAACCAGATCGAGGGTGTCGTCGAATCCGGTCAGTCGGTCATCGTTATCGAGGACTTGGTCTCCACGGGCAAGTCAAGTTTGTTAGCCGTTGACGCTCTTCGCGAAGCCGGCGTCAACGTCAAAGGCATGCTTGCCATCTTCACCTACCAGTTGCAATCAGCAGCCGACAACTTCAATGCCAAAGATTGCGAGCTCTACACCTTGACCAACTACGAGACCTTGATCCACAAGGCCATTGAGGAAAACTACATCACCCCCGACGATCAACAGTCGCTCATGGAATGGCGTACGGATCCGCAAGCCTGGTCAGACCAACATTAAACAAACTTGATCTCTTTAATGTCGTAAACATATTTCTCACCAGATTCGTCGATGGTCTCCAATCGGCCAAATGAATCTATTCCTGTGATGAAACGTCTTACTCTCTCACCGTTGACTTCGTAATCGGCCCAAATGCGGTAACGATAAAGACGGCTTAAATACGCTTCCTTGACTTTAGCGACACCATCAAGCGAGCGCAACTGCTGAATCCGTTGATCCACAGCGTCGACCAGTTGCTTAAGCAAAAGCTCCAAAGCTACTTCTTCGTTTAAGATCATTTTCATCGAAATCGGATGCGTTGGCCAATCTCGAAAACACATCTGATTGACATTCAAACCTATACCGATCACTGAAACACCCATATCCATACCATGAATGGTACTGTTGATCAGGATACCGCAAAGCTTTTGGTCTCCATAATAAAGGTCGTTGGGCCATTTCACCGAAAGCGCTTCCGAAGGCAACCGTTTGTCAAGCACATCAAGCAGCCCCAATGGCACCGCTTGGGAAAGCAGAAACTGGTCAGCTGCCTTGAGGAATGCCATGTCGACACCCATGCTGAAAGTGAGATTCAAGCCAGGTTCGCTCTCCCAGACGTTAGTACCCATGCCCTTGCCAGCAGTCTGCTC
>JAEEGK010008058.1_pt1 | contig 24975 bp, 20 predicted proteins | sample 8958771 | NCBI WGS metagenome assembly JAEEGK01 (sample SAMN16246547, study PRJNA631951) | gut metagenome | biome: gut microbiome; feature: rumen; material: SC-attached | host: Bos | place: Iran: Karaj | collected 2018-10
TTTCTTTTCCTGTTTTCGGAGCATACAATACAGCTGCTGCCGCACCTACAACTGCACCTAATAAAAAAGCAAAAAGACCACTATCTCTGTTATCCATAATATGCCTCCTACTTCTTTTTTCTAAAGATCATAGATGTTACTGCAGGTAAAACCGTCGCGACTATCTTAACCCAAGCTTTCGGGAAAAAGTTAGCAACTTCCAAAACTCCTTCCGAAACTTTATGAACCGAATCTAATTCGACATTAACTTTGTCTATAGTTTCTTCAAGTTTTTTTGTTGTTTTTGCTATTTGAACCAAAGTAAGTATAAGATAAACTATGGCAACTATGATAGCTACTGTCAACAAAACTATACAAACTGTAATTATTTCGTTCATATCTTTTAAATTCTACCAAAAAAATATTTTTTTTTCAACTATATAATTGTTTTTCCTGATTCAAGCTCGAACAAATGAACCTTTTTCAAATCAAAAACCAACTCTATAACCTGGTTGGGTTTTGATTTATTATTTGAATCAACTTTTGCAACCATTATATTTTTTCCGGTATTAAAATGTAAATAAATTTCGCTTCCCAAAGGTTCAACTATATCTACCGTCGCGGAAAATCCGCTGACTACTTGATGGGAAATACTTGCAAAAAGTTTATCGTAAATATCTTCCGGTCTTACACCCATAACAATCTTTTGGTTAACAAACGGTTCAACTTTATCTTTCATAAAGTCGGGAACTTTAACGTCGAAAGAACCTTCCTTTAATACCAAACCGTCATTTTCTTTATAAACTTCAACATTAAAGAAGTTCATCGGAGGTGTTCCGATAAAACCCGCAACGAATTTGTTTGCCGGTTTATCATATAATTCCAACGGACCTGCAACCTGTTGAATAATACCGTCTTTCATTACACAAATTTTGTCACCCATTGTCATAGCTTCCGTTTGATCGTGGGTAACATATATCATTGTACTTTGTAATCTTTCATGTAATTTTTTCAATTCGGCTCTCATTTGAACTCTTAACTTTGCATCAAGGTTTGATAATGGTTCATCAAACAAGAAAACTTTCGGTTTTCTAACGATGGCTCTGCCTACTGCAACTCTTTGTCTTTGACCGCCGGAAAGCTGTTTCGGTTTTCTGTCCAACAAGTGGGAAATACCCAAAATATCGGCAGCTTCTTTAACTCTTTTATCTATTTCGGCTTTATCGTAACCTTTAAGTTTCAAAGCGAAAGCCATATTTTGATAAACTGTCATATGAGGATACAAAGCATAGTTCTGGAAAACCATTGCTATATCTCTGTCTTTTGGAGGAACATCATTAACTCTTTTGCCGTCTATAAAAATATCACCTGCGGTAATATCTTCAAGACCTGCAACCATTCTCAAAGTTGTGGTTTTTCCGCAACCGGAAGGTCCTACGAGAATACAAAATTCTTTATCTTTTATTTCTAAATTGAAATCTTTAACAATTTTAACATCGCCATAACTTTTGTACACATTTTTTAAAATAATTTCGGCCATTAATTCCTCCAAAACAGCTACAAAAATACAGTTGTTGAAATAAAATTATATACTTTTGATAAAAGATAGTCAAATAACGGCAATGTATAATTCACAATTTACAATTAAAGTGCCCTTCGGGCGATTTTGTAATAGATTACTTCGCTATGCCGGTAATTACTGAGTTTTGGCTTTAGCCCTGCGTCAATCCATAGCCGTTAATTATACATTATACATTGTACATTATAAATTGCCGTTTAGGTTTGACACATTTTCATATATAATGTAAAATAAAAAGATATGTTTTGTGAAGATAATAAAACTTGTATACAAAATTTTTTGTTTCAAAAGAATTTTGAGTTTCGATGGTGAAAAACAGACAGTTTTCGTATTTTTAACCTAAAAAACTCAAAAGGAGAATTTTATTATGTCAAAATTAAATAACAGTAAAAAAATAATTTTAAGTGAAGAAGATATACCTAAACAGTGGTATAACATACAAGCGGATTTGCCGCATCCTTTGGAACCTGCATTCAATACAAGAACAGGTAAAATTGCAACAAAAGAAGATTTATGCCAAATTTTTCCGGAAGCAATTGTTGAACAGGAAGTAAGCAGAGAAAGATGGATAGATATTCCGGACCAGGTAAGAGATGCTTATAAAATATGGAGACCGTCTCCGCTTATAAGAGCAACAAATCTTGAAAAATTTTTGGATACCCCTGCAAAAATATACTTTAAAAATGAAGGTGTAAGTCCTTCCGGCAGTCATAAATCAAATTCCGCAATAGCACAAGCTTATTATAATATGAAAGCGGGAACAAAAAGAATAGCAACCGAAACAGGTGCCGGTCAATGGGGTTCGGCTCTTGCTATGGCTTGCAAAATGTTCGGCATAGAATGTGTAGTATATATGGTAAAAGTTTCGTTCCAACAGAAACCTTACAGAAAATCTCTTATGCAGGTTTATGGAGCAAATGTTTATGCAAGTCCTTCGATGCAAACCGAAGCGGGAAGAAAAGTGTTGGAAAAAGATCCTGACTGCACAGGTTCTTTGGGCATAGCAATATCTGAAGCAATTGAAGATGTTTTAACACATGAAAATGCAAAATATTCGTTGGGCAGTGTATTAAACCATGTTGCAATGCACCAAACGGTTATAGGTTTGGAAGCAAAGAAACAATTGGAAATGATAGATGAATATCCGGATATAGTAATAGCTTGTTTAGGCGGCGGTTCAAATTTCTCGGGTTTAGCTTTTCCTTTTATAATGGATAAGATAAACGGCACACACAAAGATTTAAGAGCAATAGCTGCAGAACCTTCTGCATGTCCTAAACTTTCTAAAGGTGTATATGCTTACGATTACGGTGATTTGTCCGGTTTTACGCCGGCATTCAAAATGTACACATTAGGTCATACATTTATGCCGAGCGGTATACATGCCGGCGGATTAAGATATCACGGAGCATCACCTTTGGTATCTGCAATAGTAAAAGAAAAACTTGCAGAATCCGTAGTAGTAAAACAAAGAGAAGTTTTTGAAGCAGCTGTAACTTTCGCAAGATGCGAAGGAATTCTTCCTGCACCGGAATCTTCTCATGCAATAAGAGTGGCAATAAACGAAGCATTAAAAGCAAAAGAAGAAGGAAAATCTAAAACTATATTGTTCAATTTGTCAGGTCACGGACATTTTGATTTAACGGCTTACGAACAATATTTGGCGGGAAAAATTCAGGATTGTAATTATTCCGAAGAAGAAGTTCAAAAAGCATTAAAAGATTTACCTAAAGTAAACTTATAAATTTTGCTAAGCAAATTTTGAGGGATAGAAGTATAGGGGTGTTTTTATTATGGCTAACAAGACAGGGATTATTTGTACAATGGGACCTTCCACAAGGTCTGCAAAAATAATAAAGAGTCTTTCCGATAACGGAATGACGGTCGCAAGACTTAACTTTTCTCACGGAACTTTTGAGCAATATGAAAAAGATATTGCTTTAATAAGATCCGTAAACAAGAAGTATAAAAGGAATATTAAAATTTTGGGCGATTTGGAAGGACACAGAATAAGAATAGGTATGTTGGAAGGCGGAAAACCTGTTGAACTGAAAAAAGATCAAAAGGTTGTATTAACCAACAAAAAACTTATAGGAAATTCAAAAACTCTTTCTATAGATTATTCGGGTCCTATGTCCGATTTAAAAAAAGGTCTTGAAATATTTATAGATGACGGTAACTTGAAACTTACGGTAATTGCAACAGGTAAAGATTCCGTTACCACCGTTGTTGGAATGGATTATCTTTTAAAAGAGCATAAAGGTATAAATATACCTGCCGCAAAATTGCATTTTCCGGAAATAGAAGAACATGACAAAAAACATATTGAATTTGCAATAAAAAATAAATTGGACTACATTGCAAATTCTTTTGTAAGAAACAAATCCGATATGAAATATTTGAAAAAAGTAGTTTCACAACAACATCCTAAATGCCAACTTGTAGCAAAGATTGAAGACAGAGAAGGTATAGATAATGTAGCTTCAATTCTTGAAGTTTGCGACGGTATAATGGTAGCAAGAGGTGATATGGGAATCTCTATTCCGTTGTGGACAGTTCCCGTAGTTCAAAAATACATCATAAGAAAATGCAGATCAAGACAGAAATTTGTTATAACAGCAACTCAAATGCTTGAAAGTATGGTGGAAAATCCTGTTCCTACAAGAGCTGAAGTAAGCGATGTTGCAAATGCAATTATAGACGGTAGCAATTTTGTAATGTTATCTGCGGAAACAGCGGTAGGAAAATATCCCGAAAAAGCTGTTGCAATGATGGGCAATATAATAAAATTTACCGAAAAAAATATATATAGATTACCGTTAGTCTAAACGACAATGTATAATGTACAATTGTCGGTAAAAATTATAAATTGTAAATTATAAATTAAAAAATACGGAGTATTTTTTTAATGAAACAATTGTTGTTTTCTTTTTTGGCAATGAGTTCGGCACTATTTGGAACTTTTATAGTATTGAAATTTTCCGAATGGGCAAGAAAAAATTCCATATTGTTAATAGGTTTTGCCGCAGGTGTTATGTTATCCATAGCATTTGTTCATTTGTTGCCGGAATCGGTGGAACATAATCCCAATGCAATAATTTATGCTTTTGTCGGTTTCCTGTTTATGTTTGTAATTCAACATTTTATATTTTTTCATCCTTGTCACGACGATCATTGTCATGTTCATTTAGGAACACTTTCCACTTTCGGTTTATCTTTGCATTCTTTTTTTGACGGTATAGTTATAAGTATAGGGTTTGGAGCAAATGCTTATATAGGACTTATGACAACAATAGCAATAATGTTGCACAAGTTACCGGACGGTGTAACAATTACCGGAATTTTGATGCACTCGAATAAGTCCATAAAACAAATAATATGTTATTCGTTAACGGTGGCAATATTTACTCCCGTAGGAACATTGGTGGGACTTTTCTTTTCTAACCAAATAGCACATTTAATAGGCAGCTTTTTAGCATTTACCGCCGGAACATTTATTTATTTGTCAGCGGCGGATCTTATCCCGGAAACTCATAAAGCTTCCAATAAAAAAGCGGGATTATGTTTGTTGTTGGGTGTAATAATCGTTTCATTCTTAGGCCACATTGCCCACTAAACTGCAATTTACAATTTACAATTTATAATCTATAATTAACACAATTATTAATTTATTAATTAAGGATAAAATTATGAAGAAATTAAAAATTTTGTTGGTTTCGTTGGCAGGCTTAATTGTCGTTTTATCTATTGCGGCTGTTGTTGCCGTAAAAGTGTTTTTACCGGAAGATAAAATAAAAACATATATTGTGGATTATGCAAAAAACAATCTTAACAGAGAAGTTTCTTTTGATTCCATTTCCATTAAATTTATAGGTATAGATTTAAAGAACTTTAAAATGTCGGAAAAATCCACTCTTAATGACGGAACATTTATAAAAGCCGATGATTTTATAGTAAAAATTTCTCCGTTGCCGTTATTATTTAAAAATATAAAAATCAGCAGAATTTTGCTTGATTCGATAGATATAAATATATTAAAAGACGAAAAGGGAGTATTTAATTTTGATGATATAATACAATCTTTCCAAAATAAAGATTCTCAACAAGAACAAACAAATACCGAAGAAAAAGCCGATGAAAAATTACCTTTTGCAGTAAACATAAAACATTTTGATATTAAAAATGCAAACATAAGTTATATAGATAAACAATCCAAACTTGATGCAAGTATCAAAAATTTGAATTTAAAAACAGACGATTTTTCTTTGGATGACATTTTTTATTGCAAACTCTCTTTTGATTTGGCAGTTAAACAAAATAAACTTGATATTTCTTTGCCGTTAAGTGCAAAATTTAAAACAAACTTAAATAACTTTGATATGAACAAATTATTTTTGGATGTTAAAACATTTGAAACAATTTTCAATAATGCAACGATAAGTTTGCAGGGCAGTGTGGAAAATATAAATAATCCGAAGATAGATTGTAACCTCATATTAAAAAATATAGACGATAAAACTTTCCAAGATTTCTTTAAATGCAAAACCGAATTTAAAGCAGACGAAATAACATTTAAAACAAAATCGGCAATAAATATTTCTTCAATGAATGCAAATATTGAAAGTTTAAGTTTGGTTCTGCCGGATTCCAAGGCGGATGTTTCCGGAACAGTTGATTGGGGTAAAGAAGATATTGAATACGATGTAAAAATGAATATTGATTTATTAATGGATAATTTTACAAAAATTTTTCCGGAATATAATTTAGCCGGAAGATTAAAAACGGATTTTGCGGCAAATCAAAATTTTTGTGAAGGAAAGCTTGGTTTGGAAAAAGTTTCATCAAAATCTAATTACGGGAAAATATCGAATTTAAATACTGAAATTTATTTGAAAGCGGAAAACAAAACACCGTTACACAAAGTCAATTTTTCAACTCTCGATATAGACAGTCTCATTTTTAATATTAAACAATTATCATTAAAATATAACGATTCCGATATTTCCGCAACCGGTGAACTTACAAAACAACCGAAATCCGTTCTTACTTTAAATTTACAATCTAAAAATATTTCAAATAATACTTTTAAAAATTTTTATGATTGCCCGGTAAAATTTATAATTCCGACATTGGATATGAATGCTGTTTTAAATTTAAATTTAAGTTCAAAATCTGCGGACATAACAAAATTTGATATTAAAATGCCGGATTCTTCCGCCAATGTAACCGGTTTACTTGATTGGAAAAAAGAGAAGAATTTTGTTTATAATCTCTCTTTAAATTTGAATTTATTGTTAGACAGCATAGCAAAAAATTTCCCGGAATATAAAATGAAAGGAAAACTTGTTTCCGATGCAAAGGTTTCCAATACCAATTTTTCAGGTAACTTAAATTGTTCAAATGTGGCATTTGAATATTTGCCTTTTGCCACGATTTCGAATCTTAACTTACAGGCAACGGCAAAATCCAACAATAATATTGTAATAAAATCGGCAAGCGGTATATTTAACGACGGCAATTTTAATGCAAACGGCTCGTTAATAGACAAAGATATAAAATTAAATTTTAATATGGATAAATTAAAAATTGTTGCAAGTACTCAATCTGTTTCATCTTCATCATCAACAACATCGGCTTCAAAATCATCATCATCTTCATTTAATTATAATATTTACACGGATATATCCATAGGTGAAGTAAATATTCCTTATTTGACAAGTAAAAAAGCTACATTAAAAACTGCATTAAAATCCGTAACAGATACTTGTAAAAAAACTAACGGAACATTTGCTTTGGTAATAAGTACGGGAACAATAACAAATGTAAATAAACTGACAGATAATAAGATAGCTAAAACATTTTTATCTTTATTTAATATTGTAAACAATAATAGAACCGAAGAAACAAAAGCCAACAGTAAAAACGATATAAGTTTCCAAAATATAGTTTGTGATGTTTTATTTACCGATGGTGTAATAAATACGAACGATGTTTCAATAAAAATTCCTACCGCAAAAATAATAGCTAAAGGTACTGCAGATTTAAAAACCGAAGCTTTGAATTTGTCTGTAACCGCCGGCAATTATGCGGGAATGAAAATTAAGGGAACAATGTCCGATCCGAAAATTTCTTATGATGTCGCTGCCGCAATATCAACAGCTTTAAGTGATAAAAATGTTACGAACGCTTTAATGAGTTTATTTAAATCAGACAAGAAAGAAGAAACGAAAAAAGAAGAAACAAAGAAAGAAGAGGCAACAGCAACACAAGAAACCGCGAAACAAGAAACAAATAAAACGGAAACAACACAATCGGCAACTGCTTTAATGGGGTTGTTTAAATCCGACAAGAAAGAAGAAATGAAAAAAGAAGAAACAAAGAAAGAAGAGACAACAACACAAGAAACCGTACAACAAGAAACAAATAAAGCGGAGGCAGCACAGGAAACCGTAAAACAAGAAGCAAAGAAGGAAGAAGCATCGCAAGAAGCGGTAAAACAAGAAACAAAAAAAGAAGAAACAACGCAAGAAACTGCTCAAACACAAACGCAACAATAGGCATACAAATTTTATTAAAATATAAATCGAACAACGGGGGATATGATCGAATTAAGTTCGGGATACCCCCGTTTTATTGGTTTTAACGGCATTAGTTTTTTGATAAAAACCAATTGTAAAAAAATAACAAAAATTGATATTATTTATGAAATGTAACTTTTTGTTATATTCATATAGTCTAATAAGAGTGATGTTAAAAGGGCGAACACAATTTGCAAACTGCTAATTTATAATTATTTATTCACCTTATAAATAAAGATTACGGAGTAATTTTTAATGAAAAAGAAAATGTTTACATTAATAATATCTTGTTTGGCGGGATTTGTTTGTTATGCAAATGCCGAAAGTTTAACTTGGCAAGATTGTATGAATATGGCAAACAAAACGAACAATACTCTTGTTATGGCAAAACAGGATTTGCAAATTGCCGAATACGATTATAATGTGATATTAAACAGATATTATCCGTCGGTAAATTTCAGGTACGGTTTTTCAAGAAGCGGTAACGGACATGCTTCAAACAATTGGAGTGCAAGTTTAAATGCTTCACAAACAATATACAATTTTCAATCAAACGCCCAAATACACAGTCAAAAAGCTACCATAAACAGAACGGTTGCACAGCTTACAAAAACTTCCGCTGATGTTTATTATTCAATAAGACAATCTTTTTTACAAATGTGTTATGCTCAAGAAAATATAACGCTTTTGGAAAGTATTTATACAATGAGAAAACAGTCTGCCGATATTGTTCGATTACAATATGAGGGAGGAAAAGAAAGCAGAGGAAATATGTTAAAAGCTCAAGCGCAAAAACAGTCTGCTTATGTAAGTGTATCGAATGCCAAAAGAGATTTAACCGTTGCAAGAAGATCTCTTGCTCAAAATCTCGGAGCGGATTTAAGTCCGATATGTACGGTGGATTATAAACTTTCAGAAGTTGAAGATAATGAAGATATAGATGTTGATAATGCGGTGGCAAATTGTCCCGATGTTATACTTTCGTCTGCATCGGTAGAAATAACAAAATATTCGGTAGATTCTTCCAAAGGGAATCTTTACCCGAATATTGCGGCTTCGGCATCGGTAGGAGTTTCGGATGATACCCATCCAATACCGCCTGCCGACAGCAAAAATTGGAGTGTCGGTGTGTCATTGAATTATCCTTTATTTTCCGGAGGTTTGACAAGCACATTAAATACAATAAAAGCCGCAAACATAAATTTGGAGAAAGCAAAAGAAAATTACAGACAAGCCATACTCAATACAAAAACAAGTTTGGAGGAAGTTTTGGCCGATATAGAACGAACAAAAGATAACATAAAAATATATCAAATGTTTTTGGAAGCAGCCACTCAAAGGCAAAAAGAAGCAACAATAAAATATAGAGCGGGAACGATGGATTTTCAAACTTGGCAGGATATTGAACAGGAGTATGTAAATTACCGAATATCACACCTTTCCGCTTTACATAATTATAATTTAGCTTTAGCCAAAAGAGATAGACTCTTGGGTAACACTAACGGAGAAATAAAATGAAAAAAGCAGCAATAATTTTTACTATACTTCTTGTGTTGGGAATAATAATCACTTATCAGCTTAGAGACAAAAAAGAAAGAGTTGAGGTTATAAATTATGTGCCGTATACTGTTTCTACGGCCGATGTAAAAGAGATTATTGATACAACCGGTGAAGTTTCGGCTTTGAACAGAGTAGAAATAAAACCTTCCGTTTCCGGAAGAGTTGATAAACTCTTGGTTAATGAAGGAGATACGGTAAGAAAAGGACAAGTGTTGGCATATTTAAGTTCTTCCGACAGAGTAGCAATACTTGATGCCGTAAGATCCAATCCGAACGAAAACATAAAAGATTGGGAGAACACTTATAAAGCAACTCCGGTAATTTCACCTATGAACGGAAAAATAATTTTAAGAAATGTTGTTGAAGGTCAAACAATTTCAACAAACGATATTTTATATGCTTTGGCGGATGAGTTGATAGTTTTAGCAAGTGTTGACGAATCCGATATAGGTAAAATTAAAAACGGACAAAGAGCCGAAATAACACTTGATGCTTACAAAGATGTTTCAATAAACGGTAAAGTGTTCCAAATTTTGGAAGAAGGGAAAAATGTCAGCAATGTTATTACTTATTATGTAAAAATAAGACCTGAAAAAACTCCCGCCTTTTTTAAATCTTTGATGACGGCAAATATTGATATTATCGTAAAAGAACAAAAAGATGCCGCGGTTATTCCGTGGGACAGCTTTTCCGAAGACGAACAAGGGAATACTTATGTTTTGGTCGGTGATAATATGCAACAATCAAAACATATAATAACGACCGGAATTTTAGACGGAGATAATGTTGAAGTTACTTCCGGACTTTCAAAAGGTGATACGATTTTGGTTAGAAAAAGAAGATATAATATCTCCATGACGAAAGAAGAAACAAAAGGTTTCTTATCGATGGGGCCGGGAAAGAGAAAAACCGGCAAAGATATTTTAAATAACGGGCAGAACAAAAAAGCATAAATGTTTTTGTTGTAAGAGCGGAGAAAATTTTTATAATGGAAAAACATGTACCATTATTATCAATAAAGAATATCACAAAAGTTTATAATATCGGGGATAACAGACTTGATATTTTAAGAGGTATAAATTTAACCGTTGAAGAGGGCGAGTTTGTTGCAATTATGGGACCTTCCGGTTCGGGTAAGTCCACTCTGATGCATATATTGGGTTTGTTGGACAGGCCTACCGACGGTGTATATGAAATATATGGTGAAAATGTTTTAAAATTCAACGATAATCAAACCGCATTTTTAAGATCAAAAATTATAGGTTTTGTTTTTCAACAATATAATCTTTTAAACAAAATGACTGCTGCAGACAATGTTGCTTTGCCTATGGTATATTCCGGCGGTAAAGACAGAAAAGAAAAATCCGAAAAGTTACTTGCGGAAGTAGGATTAAGCGACAGAACGGAACATAAACCCACACAACTTTCCGGCGGGCAACAACAAAGAGTGGCAATAGCAAGAGCATTGGTAAACGATCCGAAAATAATTTTTGCCGATGAACCTACGGGAAATTTATCATCGAAACAATCCAACGAAATAATGCAAATATTAACGGACTTAAACAAAAAAGGTATAAGCGTTATTTTGGTTACACACGAACCCGACATTGCAAAATGGGCAGACAGATTAATAATGATTAAGGACGGACAAGTTCTTTCCGATACCATTCAAAAGAAAAAAGAAAAGAAAGAAGATACAAAACCTTTAAAAATAAAAAAAGAAACATCTCGTTTAAGTATAGCGGAATTTGCAGAAAACTTTTTTTCCGCATTAAGAGCAATTATTTCAAATAAAACAAGATCAATTTTAACAATGCTTGGTATTATCATAGGTGTTGCTTCTATCATATCTATGTTGGCGCTCGGCAGCGGAGCACAAAAATCTCTTGAACAACAAATAACATCTATGGGTACTAATTTGTTATATTTAATGCCGGGACGAATTTCGTTGGGAGGTGTTTCCGGTTCTGTAGCCAGAAGAATATATTTAAAAGATGTTGATGCTCTTGCCGAAAATACGGAACTGATAAAAAATATAGATCCCAATGTAAGCGGTTCGGCACAGGTGGTGTACGGTAACAAAAATACAAATACTTCAATTACGGGAGCAACCCCCGTTTATCAATATTTACAAAATGCCGTTCCGCAATACGGAAGATTTTTTACAAGATCCGAAAATGAAAATTTATCTAAAGTGTGTGTAATCGGAACAACCGTAGTAAAAAATCTTTTCGGTAATGAAGACCCTGTAGGCAAATACATTAAAATTAACAGAAAACAGTTTAGAGTCATAGGCATTTTACCGGTAAAAGGCGCACAAGGTTACAGAGACGGTGACGACATGATAATAGTTCCGTTAAATACCGCAATGAAAAGATTGCTGGGAACGAATTATGTGTCTTCTGTTGCCGTTGAAGTTCAAGAAGGTAAAATGAGCGAGACGGAAACTTATTTGTTGAAAACAATGCTTGAGCGAAACAAGCTTACATCCGAACAGGCGGATGCTTTTAGAATAAGAAACATGTCGGACATGATACAAATGCTTACTTCGACAACACAAACGATGACAATGTTGCTTGGAGCCGTTGCCGGTATTTCACTGATAGTCGGCGGTATAGGTATTATGAACATAATGCTTGTAAGTGTAAGTGAAAGAACAAGAGAAATAGGTTTAAGAAAAGCTATAGGAGCAACGAAAATAGCAGTTCTTTTACAATTTTTAATAGAGTCATCCGTATTGTCGCTTTTAGGCGGAATACTCGGTGTAAGTTTAGGTGTTGCCATATCGGTTATAGTTTCTAAAATTGCCGGATGGGCAACTTTTGTGTCGTCTTTTTCCGTAGCTTTATCCGTGGGATTTTCTGCAATTGTAGGTATAGTTTTCGGGTTGTGGCCTGCAAAGAAAGCATCGGAATTGTCACCGATAGAGGCTTTAAGACACGATTAGTAATTTAATAAATTGAAAGATACATTTTAACTGAAAATTATAATTGGTTTGTAAGGGGGAAAAAATATGAAAAAATTTTTAAGTTTGGTATTAACATTATTTGTAAGCGGTGTGGTTTTTGCAGCACAACCTCAGGAAAACAAAGAAAATTCCATGTTTGAACCGTCACATCATAATCAACAAAAAATGAAACAAGAGTTTGATAAAATAGCAAAAGAACTTAATATTACCGAAGAGCAGAAACAAAAAATGAACGAAATGATGAAAGCCGATATGTCGAAAAAAAGAGAATTGAGACAACAAATAAGAGAAAAGATGGATGCTGTTGATGAAGAATTGATGAAAGAAACGATTGATATGAACGAGATAAATAAATTGGCAGCCGAAATTCAACAAATAAATGCCGAAATTTCAAAAATAAACATTGAAAGCAAACTGAAAGTAAGAAGTGTTTTAAGTTTTGAACAATACACGAAAATGGAACAAAACAGAAAACAAATGATGGGAAAATTTAAAAGGGATATGTCTGACAAACAAGATAATAGTGATAAAGATAAAAAGGCACAAGATGTAAAAAAACAAAAGAAATAATAAAGTTTTAATTAAAAAACAGCGAACGGATTTCTTATTTTCGTTCGCTGTTTTTTTTGTGATGTTATTAATAAAGTGCGGCTTTTAAATTGTTGTTTTTGCGGTTAAAAACTTTTTTAATAAATCTTTTACATTTTGCCGTCGGAGCATTATATTGTTTTAATTTATTTTTTATTTCTTTAATTTTTAGTTCTGCTGCTTTTTTACCTTCGTTTACCATCAAATTGAATTTGTTAAATTCAGACCACGATATGTTTTTTATGTTAGGTTCTATTATTACATCTGCTTGTTTTATAAGTATTTCATAGAATAAATGGCTTGCAATGAAGTTGCATCTGTTCATAATGTCTTTTGATTTTGTAGGCAAACTTTCCAATTTCTTTAATTTACTTTTAACATCACTTGCCAAAACAAAGTCTGCTCCGAACATTTTAGCTACGGTTACGGGTGTAACATTTACATGAGCTCCATCGGTGTACCATACATCATCTATTTGTACCGGAGGGAATACGCCCGGAATTGATGACGATGCCAAAACAATTTTTCTTAAAGGCCCTTTTGTGAAAATTTTTTCTTTCCCGTTGGTAATATCTGTTGCTACACAAGCGAAAGGAATAATTGTTTCGGAAATATCAACATCGGGGATTATTGTATTAACCAAGTCTTCTAAAATAGAATGAGACAAAAAGGCATTCCCGCCTTCTTGTGATCCGTATTTTACAAATTCTCTTGCTTTTCTTATTAAACTTCTTGCGGATGTTACCTGATTCTCATCTTGCATTTTTTGTAAATTCATTTTTGAAAAAAGAATTTCGGAAAAATATTGTTTCAATGTTTTTTCTATCTTTTCCGGAGTTTCTCCCATAGCATACAGCGCACCTATAACGGACCCCATGGAAGTTCCGGTAATATAATCAAATTTAATGTTATTTGATTCCATTACTTTCAAAACACCTATGTGTGCCAATGCTCTTGCTCCGCCACCGCCTAATGCTATTGCTGTTTTCATTTTTCATTTACTCCGTTCTTTTTTCCTAATTGTCCGCATGCTGCCCCTATATCCAAACCTTTAGGTTCTCTTATGTTAACCGTTATACCGTTCAATTTCAATATTTTTTTAAAATTTAATATTGATACTTGTAACGGCGTTTTATAATCAAAGCTGTTTGTCTCGTTATACGGAATAAGATTTACTTGCACACTCGGATTTACAAGCCCGGCAACTTTCATAAGTCTTGCAAGTCTGTGAGCATCGGTTGAAGTATCATTGAAATCTCTTAATAAAATATATTCTATTGTAACCCGTGAATTTGTTTTTTTCAAATAATATTTACATGTGTTAAGTAAGTCCGATATATTTGTACCGAAATTGTTCGGTATGATTTTTGTTCTTTGTTTATCATCGGTTGCATGAAGCGACAGAGCAAATCTCACTCCCAACATTTCATTAGCAAGATTTTTGATTGCCGGAATTATTCCCATTGATGAAACGGTAATGTGTCTTTTGCCGATATTCATTTCTTTTTTTGAAATAAGTGTTTTTATTACGGAAATGAGATTTTTGTAGTTCAGCATAGGTTCGCCCATACCCATAAACAAAACACCGGAAATTCTTTCCTTTATATCGTTTTCTATGTGCAATATTTCTTCTAAAATTTCGCCTCTTGATAAGTTCCTTGTAAATTTTGTTTTACCGGACAAACAAAATTTGCAAGAAACGGGACATCCTACCTGTGTTGAAATGCAAACGGTTTTTTTGTTTTCACTTGGCAGACATACGGCATAAATATATTTGTTATCGTAAGTTTTAAATGTATAACGAACAGTTCCGTCCAATATTGATTCATCTTTAATAACCTTGGTAAAACTTCTCAAAATAAAGGAAGATTCCAAATTTCCTCTGATATCTTTTGATATATTTGTAAAATCGTTGAAATCCAAAACTTTTTTGGAATAAACCCACTGGATGATTTGATCCGTTTTGTAATTTTCTTTAACGAAAGGTTTTAAAACGGAATACAATTGTTTAGGCTCTATATCAAGGAAGAATTGTTTTTGTTGTTTTGTCATTAATATATTACCTTTGGTGTTTTATATTTGTCCTCTTTAATAACATTTGCCATTTCTTCAAGTTTTTTTATCCTGTCATCAATAGGAGGATGAGTGGAAAAAAGATTTTGTAAATCTTTTCCTTTAAGAGGATTAACTATAAACATGTGTGCCGTATTCGCAGAAACATTGTTCGGCTCTTTTGAATTACCGTAAGCCAATTTTCTTAAAGCCGAAGCCAAAGCCAGAGGATCATTTGAAATTTTTGCACCGTCGGAATCCGCTATATATTCTCTTGATCTTGAAATTGCCATTTGAATTAACGATGCGGCAATAGGGGCTAATATCATCAACAATAACGCTATTATAAAATTTGAATTGTTCTTACTGTTTCGTCCTCCGCTGAAATAAAAACCGAACCTGACAAGAGTCATAACCGCACCTGCTAAAGTTGCTGCTATGCAACTGATTAAGATATCTCTGTTTTTTACATGAGACAGTTCGTGGGCAAGTACTCCTCTTAGTTCTCTGTCATCCAACAATCTTAATATTCCTTCGGTAACGGCAACTGCGGCATGACTGGGATTTCTTCCGGTAGCAAAAGCGTTGGGCATATTTGTGTTTATTTTATATATTTTTGGTTTGGGAATTTTTGCCGACAATGCAAGTTCTGAAACAATACTGTGTAACCGGGGATCTTGTTCCGGTGAAACTTCTTTTGCTTTGTATGATGCCAAAACTATTGAATCCGAAAAAAAGTAAGATATGAAATTGGATACTATCGCAACAATTAAAGCGATCTGCATTCCTCGTACACCGCCTATAAGTTCACCGATAATTAAGAAGAAAACAGTCATGAGCAACAGAAGAAAAAAAGTTTTTATCGAATTGCCGTTCATTTAATAACCTCTTGAGATAAAATACTTAGAACATTATACTAAATGTTTTTAATTTTGTATATTTATATAAAATTTAATAAAATATAAGACTATAAAAAATAGTTTTTTTTTAATATAATAAAAAAACATTTATTATGTAAGTTAAAAGTGTAAATTTTTAAAGTGAAACAATTATGATATGTTAATAGTCTAAAGTTTGTACTTGTTGTAAAAATTTGCACAGTAAAAAGATAAGTAACTTAGAGGAGTTGTTAAAAATGAAAGTTTGTAAATTGGTTGCATTGTTGTTTTGCAGTTTGTTAATTTTGGGTGCATGCAAAAAAGAAGAAAATTTTATTGCAAAGGTAGGTAATACAGGTATAACCGTAGAAGAATTTTCCGAAAGAGTTATGTCGGCACCTCCGTCATATCAAGCATATATTAATACGGAACCGGGCAAAAAACAGTTTATTGATTTGCTTGTCAGAGAAAAACTTATGTTGGAATCGGCAAAACAGGCCGGAATTAACAAGAGAGAAGAATATAAAGATTCTATTGAAAGTTTTAAAGAAGATCAGAAAAGACAGTTGAAAGATTATGAAGACGGTTTAATGATAGAAATGTATATTAAAGATATTCAGGAAAATACCATATCCGCAAGTGAAGAAGAAGTTAACAAATATTATGAAGAACATAAACAGGATTTTACGAATCCTGTGGCAGTAGTTGCAAAGCATATTCTTGTTCCGACGAAAGAAGAAGCAGAGGAAGCTCTTGCAAGAATAAATAAAGGGGAATCTTTTGATAAAGTTGCACAAGAAGTATCTACCGATAAAATTTCCGCACAAAGAGGAGGAGAAATCGGGCCTTTCAGAAAAGGAGAACTTGTAAAAGAATTTGAAGCTGTTGTGTTTGATTTGAAAAAAGGTGAAATATCCGAAGTAGTTGAAACTCCGTTCGGGTTCCATATAATAACAAAGGTATCTGAAGAAATGTTACAACCGGTTCCGGAAGATGTTGCAAAAGCTGAAATAAAAAGTATTATAGAAAAAACAAAATTTGAAAAATGGTTTGAAGATACAAAGAAAAAGTTAAAAGTTTCCGTAGATTATTCGAAATTGGATAAGGTTGGCGGTTCTGATTTCGAAGAAGGTGTTGAAGAACAGCAAGAAGAACCGGCAGATGAAGAAAGTTCGAAATAGTATTTAAATTAGTATTTGATCGGAAGGAGGAAAAATAAAGTGAGAAAAATTTTAACGTTGGTATTTATGATGTGTTTTGTTGCAGGAATCGGGTTTGCAGAAGAAGTTGTAGATAAAACCCTTGCAATTGTTAACGGAGAACCTTTAATGAGTTCCGAGTTTAATAAGTTGCTTGAGCCTATGATTCAACAATATAAGGCAATGGCTCCTGTAGAAGAACAAACAGATTCAAAAATAAATGAGTTGAAAAATCAAATTTTGGAACAAAGAATCGAACAGATGGTTCTTACACAGGAAGCAAAAAAACAAAAAATAAAAATCGTACAAAGAGAATTGGATGAAGCCGTAAATCAGGTAAAGAAAAGATTTCCGAGTGACGATGTTTTTCAATCCGAATTAAAGAAAGAAGGTTTATCTTTGGTTCAATTTGAAAAGAGAATAGAAGAACAATTGATGGTTCAAAAACTTGTTGAAAAAGAAATGAAAGGCAATATAAAACAACCTACGGATGCAGAAATAAAAAAATTTTACGATAATGTAAGAGCTAAAATGAAAGGTGAAAAGTTAAACCTTTCCAAAGAAGAAGATGAAACCGTAGATGCCGTTGCAAAACTTTTAAAAAGAATGTCATCTGAGCAGGTAAGATTGAATCAAATTTATATTAAATGCGACAAAGATGCAACTGCTCAAGAAAGAAAAGCCGCGGAAGCTAAAGTTGCCAATGTAAAGAAGGCTTTAGCCGGCGGAGCAGGTTTTGCCGAAACATCCGAAAAATATTCCGATGATGCTTTACTCAAACAAAGAAAAGGAGATATGGGCTTTGTTATAAAAGGAGATTTGGATAAAAGATTGGAAGATAAAGCTTTCAGTATGACGGTAGGACAATATACCAAAGAGCCTATACAAAGTGATTCCGGTTATCATTTTTTAAGAGTAACCGAAAGCAGAGCAAGCCAATCTTTTACATATGAAGATGTAAAAAATGATTTGGCGGAAGTTTTGTACAGACAAAACGGTAAAAAACTTTTCGATAAATGGGTAGACGGTTTAAAAGCGAAAGCAAATATAAAAAGAAACCAAGTTTGGTAACAGATGTTAAAACCTAAAGTTGCAATAACGATTGGTGATCCGGCAGGAATAGGTCCGGAAATAGTTTTAAGGGCTGTAAATTCTTTGAAAGTTCAAAGGGTTTGCAGCCCTGTTGTTGTCGGTGATAAAAAAATCATTGCAAAATATTTTAATTTGAATAAAAAATCAAATAAAACAGAATTTGTATTCTCTTCAGATTATTGCGAAGAACCGATTTTGGGCAGCCCTTCAAAAATATCCGGGCTTATAGCTTCTGATGCAATAAAAAAAGCCGTAAAAATGTGTTTGGAAAATAAAACAAAATCTATGGTTACGGCACCGGTATCAAAAGAATCATTTAAGTATGCCGGATTAAAATATTCCGGGCATACGGAATTTTTGGGAGCATTAACCAAAACAAAAAATTATTGTATGATGATGATTTGTGATGATATAAATTCGGTTATGGTAACAAGACATTTGCCTATATCCGATATTTCATCGCAGTTAACACAAAAAGATATAATTTCCGCTACAAAACTTTCTGCGGATTTTATAAAAAAAATATTAAAAAGAAATCCCCAAATTTTATTATGTGCATTGAACCCGCATGCCGGTGATAACGGAATTTTGGGTAATGATGAAAAAGAAAAAATCATTCCGGCTGTGAAAAAATTAGAAAAACAAGGCTACAATATTTGCGGACTTTATCCTGTAGATGTCGCATGGTCAAAATTCTTGAAAAACAAATATGATTTGATAGTGGGAATGTATCATGATCAAATAATGTTACCTTTAAAAATTTTAAATCCGAAACGGATAGTAAATGTCACCGCAGGACTTCCTTTTATAAGAACATCTCCGGGGCACGGAACGGCATTCGATATTGCAGGTAAAAATGTTGCAGATCCGTCTTCCATGGAACAAGCAATAATTTATGCTGCAACCGGAAGATAGAATATAGCAGTTTTATTCGGTTAAACTTATAAAAAGCAAAACATTCTTTTTTATTTTCAATCCGTTGCGGTTTTGAGGGGGTACTTTTCTTTGTCTATATCTTTCATATTATATCTTTTTGTGTCTTTTGCTTTGGCCAAATCTACCTCGAATCTGACTATTTTATCGACATAAACATTATTGAAAGATTTGCCGGAATATTGTTTTATCACCTCATCAAATTGACCTGTCCTGCGTAATAAATCAGCTTTTATTCCTATGAAAGTTTCTTTGTTTTTTGTATTTTTTCCTGCAGCAATCAATATATCTATCAGATTCAGACATCTTTTCCTGCATTCGATGGCATCCTGTTTGTATTTCTTGGTCTTTGGGTATGTTTCTGCATCATCATCACAAGCCCATGCCGCATTTAAGAATCCCCAAAATACATCTTCTATATTTGTCTTGGTTCCTTTTATATCTGCAACTTTATCGTGTGCTTTCACCAATGCGTACTTAATGAATTCCTCTGCCTCTAAACTTTTTGGGTTAATGCCGTCACATGTTTTATAAATTTCAGTACCTAAAAATTCTTTGATACCGGGATAACCTTTTGTTATATCAATATCCACATAATCACAATTTAAACAATGTTGCAAAAACAGAGTAAAAGAGAATAATTCCGGCGGGCGTGTGTCCAAATCGCATGTACCGAAACGGCTGGTACTGTACATTACAGATACCGTTGTTGGAAATCCACAAACCCCGCATTCGACCATTTCTTCATGTATAATTGTCATGGTTATACCTCTTTGTTTTGTTTATCGACTAACAAAATCTACGGCAATCTTTATCCGGTTTAGATAGATGCCTGCCGTCTTGTCAACTACATCTTTGTTTTATACAATAAATTAAACGTTTATTCAATTGCTTTTATGGTTCTTATAACAGAATGTACCATTTGTCTCATAAGAATGTTCTTCAATTATTAACAGAACACAGGAAGATTATTAAATGATAAAGAGTTTAACAGGAATAAGGTTTTGGCTATTCTTAAGTATATTAGTTAATCATATTTATACAAATATAATAGTAAATTCTGAAATCGGTAGAAGTGGTCCATCATTATTTTTCGGTCCGTTTGCAGTACTGTTTTTTTTTGTGCTATCAGGCTTTTGTATTGCTATAAATAATTTTGATAAATTCGCTAACATATCGTTTAATTCAATAAAAAACTTTATGGTAAAAAAAATTGTAAAGTTTTATCCTTTATACATTCTTACAGGTTTGATAATTTTGGTATTCCACTATATTCCTTTAAATTTGAAATGGATTTATAAATTTGTATTCTTGTATGTACCAATGTTGCAACCATACACACATTGGCATAGTTGCGGAGGGAATGGCACTGCTTGGTTTTTGGCAGCTTTGATGCTATGTTATTTTGTTACTCCGTTCGTATTATGCTTTATAAATAATTATTTAAAGAATTTAAAGCGTAAAATGATTGCATATTTTATTTTGTATATAGTATTAATACTTCTTTCGGTTTTGTTAATAAAATTACATCTTTCAAATAAGTCTTTTGATTATTTATATTATTTTCCTCCCATAAGAGTATTACATTATTTGGCGGGATTAATACTGGGAGCGGTATATGCACAGCATATAAAAGAATATATTGAAAAAAGTATAAATTTTATTAAAAAGTCTTTCATGGATATTTTTGTCTCTGTATTATTTCTGCTTGCATTAATTATTGATATCAAATCCGGAGGTGTTCCTCATGTCCACGGAAAAAGCTTTCCTGTTGAACAAATAATAGGAATTCCTGTTATATCAATTGTTATTTTATACCTATCTAATGCATCTAAAAGTATATTGTCTTATATTTTAGAAAACAAGATAGTATTGTATTTAGGCAGTATTTCTTTTGAGTGTTGGCTCATTCATTATGTATTTATAGTTTTCTTGAAGCAAAGATTAATATCATATTGTAATAATTATATTGACGTATTTTTTATTGCAGCATTTTTATTGTTATTAACTGTTATTTTTGTGTTTTTATATAAATGTACGGTAAATAAAATTATAAAAACAAAATTGAAATAATAAAGGTAAAAAACAAATCACCCTTTTTTCTATCTAATAACTTAGCTATTCATCCTAACAAATATGGTGTCGGTTTGCATGCAATACCAAGTGCTTATGGTAAAGATGATATTTTAAAACTTATAGGAGAAACATATAAAGCAAACGGAATAATTTATGTAGAAAATAAAAGCTCCTCACCTGCCAGCTGGCTCTTATCGCCGATTAGCAACCTGAGGAGCAATAATAATATACTACAAAAGTCTGATATTGTCAATAAATATTTTGAAAAGGAAAGATTAGAACAAGCCGCATATCATGGTACTCCGCACATTTTTGATATTTTTTCTACAGAAAATATTGGTACAGGAGAAGGAAATCAAGCTCATGGATGGGGTTTATATTTTGCAGCTGATAAGGGTGTATCTGAACGATATAGAAAATTTTTAAGTAACGGCAATGATGTTGATTTTGTAAGCAGCAAACCGATTTCTCAAGAACAAAAAGAATATCTAAAAGATTTGATTGATTGGAACAATATAGATAATTCTAATAAAGATTGGTATTTAAAACGATTAAAAAATGAAATCAAATATATGCAGGATATGTTTACCAAAACATTTAATAATGCAGAACAAGACAAACAAACACAAACATACCTACTAAATAAATTAAACGAATTTGATGGAGAAATTGAACAATTTATAAATGCACTTACAAACGAAGAATTATCTATGAAAGTGGATTTTTACGGAAAACTAATATCTGTAAAAGATTTTTTTAAGCAAATAATAGGTGCTTATCCCACAAAACAAGATATTATTCAAAGGTTTAATAAAAAAATAGATAGTGACAATATGCGAATAGAGAAAGCAAAGGAAATATTAAACTCTTTAAAAGATATAGATTTAGATAGTTTAAATGTGCAAATAAAAAAAGCTGGTCAGTTGTTTAAAGTAGATATACCGGAAGAAAATGAGTTATTAGATGAGCAAAAAACTTTTGACGAACAGCCGAAGAAGGTGCAAGAAGCATTAAATAAGTTGATAAAAAATAATATGTATCGTATAGAAAAAAGTCAATTAAAAGAACACGAGGGCGAATATGAGCTTATAAAAGGGAACGAAGTAATAGATATTTACGACGACATTGAAGAAGTAAACAGAGCATTAAAAGAAAACAATGATACAGTAGAAAATAGTTTAGGAAAAATAAAACAAGCAAATGGTAGACAGATATACAATATTATATCCGATTATTTAGGAACTTTTAAAAGTGATAGAGATACAAGTTTATTATTAAACGAGTATGGTATTAAAGGTATAACTTATGACGGGCGACAAGACGGAAGATGTTATGTAATATTCGATGATAAAGCAGTAAAGGTTTTAGAAACATATTATCAGGACAATTTGTTTGTTGATACAAAAAAGGCAACAAATAAGATTGTTAGAGGGTTTATTACCGGTGATGAGATACATGTTACCGGTGCAAGTGATATTTCTACTTACATACATGAAATGGGACATTATTGGTTAAGAGATTTGCAGAATTATGTTTTGAGCGGACAAGCTACAGAAGAAGTATTAAAAGAGTGGAACACAATAAAAGCTTGGTTGAATATTACCGATGAAACTATAAGCATAAAAAAGCCGGCGTTAACTCTAACTCTTTTGTTAAAATGCTTAACAACGTTCCGAGTAATACCGGCACATATAGTGTAATAGAAAAGAAAGATATTGTCAATAAAAATAATACTTTAAACATAAAGGATATTACTTTTTACAATGTTTTCTTGGAACCTGCCAAAAGGGCAAGCGATAAAGAAAACAAAATGTTGAAACATATTATTGAACAGTACCAAAATTTAATTAAACTTTATAATAAAAAAGAATGGGACAATATTATTAATCCTGCCGAAAACACAAAAATATATGTAAGTGAGTTAGGTAACAGTTTTACCAAACAAGAACTTATTTGTATGCTTTTAAATTTCGGTAATGAAAGTTCAAGACAAAGGTTGCTTGAAACACCGGTGTTTGATTATAGAGGTGATAGAGAAAATTGGAACGAGCAAACATTAACAAATGTGTTTCAAAAATATTTAGATGAAAAAGATTATTCTTTTGTGCAAGGTGTTTGGAGTATATTGGAAGAGTGGGGACAAACAAGTTTTGAAAATCATAAAGAGTTGACGGGAACTTATCCGCAAAGAGTTAAAGAAATACCGTTTACATTGTATAAAGACGGTAAAGGATTTAATTTTAAAGGCGGATATTATCCGTTAAAAGCAGATCCGAGATTTCAACAAAAAGTGCAAGACAGAAACAATGCTTTAGCTGAGCCGATACAACAATCTTTCCTTAAAAAGCCGAGTACAGATAAAGGGTATACGATGACAAGAACTAAAGCCAAGTATCCTATACAGCTTAGTTTTAGTGTGTTTCATCAGGGAGTAGCGGACCAGGTACATGATGTTTGTTTCAGAAAATTAATTTATGATCAGAACAGATTACTTTCTAACCCGATATTGATAAATACGATTAAAGAATGTGTTGGAAAAGTAGGATTTGAACAGTTTAGAAATCAGGTTAGAGTGTACGGAACAAGAGAAAATTTTGTTGGTGAAAGAGAAGGTTCCGAAAAAATATTGAATTGGTTTAGGATGGGTGTAGGTTCTTCTATGCTTGCTTTTAAGCCGGGTATTATTATTCAAAATTTGGGTAACTTTTTTATATACAAAAATGCTATTGACAATTTCGGTAATGCTCAAGTAAAAAAGGTATGGTTAAAATCGTTAGAGTTGAACAGGCATCTTGTTTTTAATACTCAAAAAGGGAAAGCAATAAAAGAGTTTATTTGTTCTAAAAGCCAAATGATGACCGATAGATACGACAATTTTAATTATACGATGAAAGAGTGCGAACAAAATATGTTTGAAGAGAAAGGCAGACTTGCAAAGTTGGGTAATTGGCTTATGGTTACAAGTGATAATCTTTCTGCCGTACCTGCCTGGATTGTGGCTTATGAGCAAGGTATAACAGAAATGGGACTTACCGATAAACAAGCAAGCGACAGAGCAGACCTTTTGATTACAAGGGTTGTAGGTTCGTCGAGAAAAATGGATCAGGCACAATTTACAAGAAGTTCTAATCCTATAGCTAAATTATTTAATCCGTTTGCTTCGTTTATGCTTAACGAACTTGATAGATGGAATACGGAATTTAATGTTTTTGTTCAAGAAAAAGATTTTGCCCGGTTTGCCGGGTTTGTTGTAACGAGAGCATTTTTTGCGGTAATAAGTGAAGTACTTTCGGGAAGACTTCCTGATTTTGATGATGATGACGACAATTTAACTTCTTGGTTTAAATTTATTGTTAAAGATATTTTAGGGTACGGTCTTTCCATGATACCTTATTTAAGAACTTTTTATAACGGTTTTGATGATATTGTTGTAGGTAAAGCCGGTTTTAAGGGAGCTGGACAAAGTTCGGTTTTGTCTAACATAAATACCGGT
>JAEEGK010008060.1_pt1 | contig 24969 bp, 17 predicted proteins | sample 8958771 | NCBI WGS metagenome assembly JAEEGK01 (sample SAMN16246547, study PRJNA631951) | gut metagenome | biome: gut microbiome; feature: rumen; material: SC-attached | host: Bos | place: Iran: Karaj | collected 2018-10
GGGCCCAATCCCCATAAACACTCATAATAAAATCAATAAAAAAACCTGAAAAAATTTCATCAAAATATTTGAAAAATAATTTAAATTATTAAAATATATTTCCTAATTAAAAAAACTATCTTTAATCAAAAGGACCATATATGAATTTGAACGAAAAAATTAGATTAATATTCATAAAGAAATCTTTTTCTCTTTTTTATAATAATTCCAAAAATTATAGACAACATAATTTTTTCTTCTCTCTAATTTCATCTTCTTCATCATCATCTTTATTGCTAATTTTAACATTTTGATTGATTTTATTAGGATCAATTCCAGTTTTTAAAATACTTTCTAAAATTTTCTCAGCACTTTTAACAAAAGCCTCTTTAACATTAAAAGAAGTTTTAGCACTAGTTTCCAAAAATAAAATATTATGTTTTTCAGCAAGAGCATTTCCTTCATCAAAACTAATAATTCTTTCACTTTCTAAATCTTTCTTATTTCCAATTAATATAACTTGAATATCCTTTGAAGCATTAGTCCTTACATCTTCTAACCATTTTTCTACATGTTCAAAAGTTTCCTTCCTTGTAATATCATATACAACAAATGCTCCTGTTGCTCCTTTATAATATCCTCTTGTTATTGCTTGATATATTTCTTGTCCTGCTGTATCCCATATTTGAATTTTTATTTTTTTATTATTTATTTCTATAGTCTTTCCCCCAAATTCTACACCTATTGTTGCCTCATGATTTTGTCGAAATTTATTGTCTGTAAATTGAAGGAGGAGACATGATTTACCCACGTTAGAATCTCCGACTATTATATAACGAAACATATAATCATATTTGTTCTGGTCTTCATCAAAGGGATTTGATGATGACATTTTTTTTATTTTTTTTTATTTTTGATTTATGATTTTGTTAGTTATTTTTTATTGATTTTTTGAAATTTTTTATCATCAGATAATCATTTTAAAAGTATAATTTGAATTTAATTATTTTAATAATTAATTGAGACAAATATTTAAATCCAAAACTTTATTTGTTTATTTAAAAAATTATTGATTTCATAAATACCAAAAATAATATTAATGAATGATTTTTGAAATATTAAAAGTTAAATTGTTGAAATTTCTTTTTTTTATAATTTTGTGATTTGTTCCATTAAAAATTAAACTAAAAAAATTTTTCAAAACTTTTTCCCTTTTCAAAAAAAATTAAATTTAAATTCTACATTCATTATCTTTTTATATTACATAAATTTTGGATAAAAAGTAATATTTTTTTTGAATGAAAATCAAAAATTACAATATTTATCTTATTATTTCAATTTTAATTCAATTTTTCATATTAATGTGGTTTGTAGCATTTTATTAACCTTTAAAAAATAATTTTTAAATTTAATTCGAAAATAAATGAATAATAAAAACCAAGTAAAAGAAATCACTTTAATTCCTAGAACTTTAAAAAATTTTACTCATTTTTCTGTAATTGATTCAAGTATTAAAAATATAACTTCATGGAGAAGATCAAAAACAAAATTTAGAATAAATTTAATATTTAATATCTTATCTTTTGGATTCCTTCATTTAATAAGTTTATTTTATCCAAAATTATATCTTAAATTATATTGTAAAAGTTGTAATCCAATAAATTCTGATTTTTTCTTGGTTGAAGATATATATGGTTCATCAAAATTATGTAATTCAATAATTAGAAAAATAAATGTTAAAACTTTATCAATTTCATCTCGAATTTTACAAAATAATATTTCACCAACACATAGTCAAACTATATCTTTTATATATAATTATACAACTTATTGTTATCATGAGTCTTCAAATTCTATTTCTGCTGTTTATTATAATTTATCAAAAACTACAAATAAAAATATTGTGAATTGTTTAAGTGAAGGGTTATCATCAGAAGCAATTGTTAATAAACATATTGAAAAATATGGTGATAATCATATTCCTTATAGAGCCAATATTATTCTAGCTCATTTTTTTTATATAGAAATACCTCATTTTGTCATTGTCGTATTTACTGGAATTATTTGGATAAGTAATAAAGATTTAATTTTTGGTTTAATTTTAATTATTTTAACTCTTATATTAATTGCAATTAAATTACTTTATAAGTACAAAGTTCTTTATCAAAAATATCAAGTGGATGAAAAAAAAGATAAATTTTATAAAGTTAAAAGAAAATATTTAAATAATAATGCTTATTTATTAAATGAAAAAAAATTAGTTCCAGGAGATGTAATTTTTATGAATGTTGGACAAAATTGTCCATGTGATTGTTTGTTATTAGAAGGTGAATGTATTATTAATGAAAGCAATATTATTGGAAAAACTGCAGTTTCAAGGAAAATATGTTTAAAAAATAATACAGATAATTTTAATTATTTAAAAAATAAAGATTCTATAATTTATAGTGGTAGTAAAATTATAAAATGTCATTCAAAATTAGAAGACAAATCAATTGTTTTATTATGCATAAATACTGGAGTAAATTCATTTAAAACTAATTTATATGCTAATTTATTATATTTTGATAAAAGAAATAAAAACCATAATGAATATAAAATTTTATCTTTAGAAAAAATGTGGAAAACAATATTAAATTTAATTATAATAATGATATCAATAATTATATTATATATAAGATATAAATATTACAAAAAAAAAAATTATTCTAATGAAATATTTAAAAATTTCAAATTAGTAAAATATATATTAAATTGTTTTGCAATTCAATTAATTCCAATATATCATCTCGCATTAGAAGTAGTAAATTTATTTGGTTGTTTAAATTTATATAATGAAAATATTCAATGTGTAGATGAAGCAAGACTTACAACTTCAGGAAGAATTTCAACAATTTTTTTAGATAAAACTGGAACTTTAAGTGAAAATAAAATAGAAGTTTCTGGTTATCATCCAATTTATACAAATGAAAATGGTATGATTTATATTAAATCATTACAAAAAGAAAATATAAAAACTTTATGTAATGAACATTTAAAATATTATAAAGAATTAGTTAAAAATCCAAATTTTAGTAATAGTCAAATTTCAAATTTAAAAATTCCTGTTTTATTTCTTCAATGTATTGTAACATGTCATAATTTAGAAAAAATAAATAATAAAATGTGTGGTAATTTATTAGAACAAGATATTTTAAAAACAATGAAATGGGATATTAATAATATTAATATAATAAATGATAATGGAGATGAAGAAATTTTTACGGAAATTTTTCCTAAAAATTATTATAAAATAACAGAAGGAATATTAAAACAACAAGGTCATCAAGTTAATTCATTTAAATTAAGAATAATACAAAGATTTTTTAATATAAGTTCATTAAATATTTCTTCAATTGTTTATAATTGTTTAGATGGTACTTTAAGATTTTTTACAAAAGGTCCACCTGAAAAAATATTAAAAGGTTGTAATTCTTATTCTTTAATTGATGATATTGATAAATTATTAAGAATATTTAGATTAGAAGGATTTAGAGATTTAGCTTGTGCAAGTAAAATAATTGATATTCATTCATATAATCCTGAAAATGATGAAAGTTTCTATTTAAATAATTTAACTTTTTGTGGTTTTATTACAGTTAAAAATAATTTGAGAAAAGAAACTAAAGAAGTTATTAAAAAATTAAAACAAATGGATTGTAAATTAATTATTAATACTGGAGATAATATTTTTACTACATTGGCAGTTGGTTTTGAAAGTGGTATTATTTCTGATAAATCTGTTTATATTTTTGATAAAAATGATAATGATGATGATATTATAATTACTCATTTACATAAAAGTGAAAAAGAAAATGAAAAAGAAAAAAAAATTGAATCACAATTAAATCAATTATTAACAAGTGATTTTGATAAAAAAACAAATTTAAATAATTCTATTATTCATAAAAGAAAAACGAGTATTAATTCAAATACTCCTTTTAATTTATATCATAAACCAACATTTTCACATTTTATAAATAAAAATTTTTTAATACATTCAAATAATGAATTATCAAAAAAAAGAACATTTAATGCAAATTTAAATTTAGAAAGTTCACCAACTGCATATCATATTCCAATATTAAAAGGTTCTACAAATTCAATAAATTCAAAATTTACAAAAAGAAATTCTCCAAATTCTCCAACAATAAAAAAGAATAATGCTTTTTTAAATCCTTCAGCAACTTTTTCTTTTGAAACAACAAAATTAAAAAAAATGAAATATAATTGTATATATTGTGTAAGTGGAAAAGTATTTAGATTTGTATATAATAAAAGAGAAGAAAAAAAATATTCTAAATTATTAAAATATTTTAATCATATTTGTAAAATTTATTATGGAATGTCAAGTGATGATAAAAGTTTATTAATTAATTATTATAGAACATTAGAAAATGAAATAATTTGTATGGTTGGAAATGGAGATAATGATATTGATTCAATATTATCTTCTCATGTTGGAATTAATTTAAATATTCCTAATAATATTGATAATATTTTATCACATTATTTTACTTTAGATAATAATTTATATTGTATTGAAAAAATAATAAAAAATGGAAGAGCTGCTTATGAAAATAGTTTTTTATTACTTTGTTCTCTTTTAATTTGTTCTTCTTTAGAAACTTTATTAAATGTTTTTTCATATTTTTTATTAGTTAAATTGAAAAATTCACAATTATTAATTATGAATGTTGTTTTTTTTGTTTTAGCAAGTACTGCTTTTAAAATGAAAGCTGATAATTCAATTGATAAAAATCCACTTTTTCAAAATAGACTTTTTAATATTTATAATATTATAAAAATGATTATTATTTTTTTTGGTAAAATTACTATTCAAATCTTTTATTATTATCTTTATGATTATAATCCTGATTTAAGTGATGAAATTAATAGAAAAGTTTTATGTAGTTATTTATATCTTTTATGTATTTTTCAAGGAATTTCTACTATTTTTATATTTAATAAAGAAAATTTTTTTAGAATTACTGCTGAAAATAATAAATTATTTATTATTATTTTTTCACTTGTTTTACATAGTTTCTTTTTTATTATTGGTTTTTCAAATATAAATTATCGTCCATTTTATTTTGATATTGTATATTTTGAATATTATGAAACTAATTGTGATTCTTATGATGATATGCATAAATTAAAACTTATTTTATATATTTCTGTTGATTTTATTTTTACTTATGGTTTTATTAAAATATTAAAATATATATTTGAAAAACAAGCTAATAAAAGAGAAAGAGAGTATTTAATAAAGAAAATGAAATATAGAGCAGAAGAAGAAAAAGAAAATGAAAAAGAAATTAAAAATAAAGAAGAAGAAGAAAGAAAAAAAGTAAATCAAATTTTTCCTTCTTCAGGAAGTTAAAAATTAAAAAAGGAAATTTAAATACTTTTATATTACCTATTATAGTCAAAAAATATATTTATATAATATAAAATTAATAAAAAATATACAAATTTTTATTCTATAATATAAATTATTTAAAAAATTAAATTTGATAATAAATTTTAAAGAGTTATAATATATTTAATTTCATTTTTTTTGTTTTATATTTACAAAAATTCCTCTTGTTAAAATTATTTCAAAATTAAAAATTTGAGAAAAGCTTTCTTCATTTCCATAAATATAAAAAATAATAAAATATAATAATAAAATCAAATTATATAAAATTAAAAATCTATAATCCACATTTAATCTTTAAATACATTTAAATACAACCTTTTTGAAATAATAAAAATTCATAATAACATTTAAAAAATGAAACAAGAACTACATTCACAAATAGTTTTATCATTTTTATAATCATAAGAATTTTCAATTAAAACAATTTCTGCAATTTTTTTTGATGAAATAGTATCAATAAAACTAACTTTATGTTTCTTTGATCCTTTAACAATTTCATTTCCATAAACATCAATTCTATTATGATTAATTTCTTTTGATAATCTTCCATTTAATAAAAAATTTGAAGGACGACTTCTTCTTTGTTTTGAATATCTTGTACTTACTTGATCAGAAGATGATATTGTTACTTTTGAATTTCTTCTTTTTGGTAAATTTGATAATGAAATTTTTGTTTTATGAGAATTATGTTCTGGTGTTGAGTTTGAACTTAAGTTAAATCTTACATTTTTTGAAGATGATGGGGTTGACATTTTTTTTTTTATAATTTTTTTTTGGTGTTAGATTTTATTTATAGTTATATTTTTTATTATGAATTAATATATGTGAAACGAATGTAATTTTTATTCTTTTTTATAAAGTTTTTAAATGAAAGATATATTTAATTAATATTTTTTTTTGAATTATTATTATTTAAAGAAAAGAAATTTTAATCTGATAAAAAATCAAATGAATTAAATATAAATGAAAATAAAAAAAGATAATATATCATTACTTAATTAAAAAAAAAAAAATATAAAAAAATTAAAAATGTTAAATAATCCTGATGATCAAGCATTAATAAAAGAAATAACTGATGATTTAAATAAAAAATCAATAGATGAATTAATTTATTTAAATTTTAATCCTGAACATTATATAAATGAATTTACAAAAAAACAAAGAGAATCAAATGAAGCTTTATTATTTGAAGTTAAAAATCAAAATACTCAATTTGAATCTAAAAAAGCTCAATATGATAATATTAAACAAAATATTGAAAATTGTAAAATTCAATATGAATCAAAAGAAAATGAATTAAAAACTTTATTAAGTATGAAACAAAATATTGATAGTCAAGTAACTGTTGATAGATTAATTCAAGAAATGACTGGTTTTATTAATGATAATTTTTATAAACCAAGACAACAATTAATTCAACAATTTAATAGTAAAAGTATTTCTTTTGATGATTTTATTATTAAATATGAGGAGTTAAGTAAACAATTCCATTATTATTCTATTATTAGAGATAAGTTGAATTTATGCAAATAAATATTATTTTAAATAAATGATTAACTTAAAGTAAAAAATGATTTTATTATTTTTTTTATTTTTTTATTTACTGTATTTTCAACTTGATTTAAAAATTTTATTTAAATGTCTTTTTAATTTTTAAAAAAAATATTAATGATTAATTAATTTAATTATTTTATTAATTATTTTTTTTTAATTATTCATTTTTGTATTGAAATTTCAAGCCAAAATACAATGAAACACACATACATTAAATACAATGTAACAATAAAATGTAAATAACATCAATTTTTACTTTAAATCACTAATATATAAAAATTATAAAAAATTCTAAATTAACAAAGAAAAATTTACTATTTTACTTGTAATTTCATAATAAATATCCTTAAGCAAATCTTTGCAAGAAACAAATAAAAAAAACATTATTTCTTTACAAATCTTTTTTATAACTTTTACCAAAAAAGAAAAAACTAAAATGAAAAAAACTAAAAAATTTAAATTATAAAAATCTCAAATTACAATAATAAAAATCAATAAAGAAGAATAGTAAAAATAAACAATCCAAAATATAAAAATAAAATTATCCAATCAGAATAACTTATTTGTAAAAATAATCCATATCTCAAATAATAAAATCTATAAAAATCAAAGAAATAAAAAAAGAAAATAAAATATAAAAACAAAATGGGAAAGAAAAAGAAGGAAAAGAAGGAAAAAAAAGATAAAAATGCTCCTAAAAGAGCAATTTCAGCTTTTTTCTTTTATCAAAAAGAAAGAAGAGAACCTTTAAAAAAAGAAAAACCAAATTTATCAAATAAAGAATTAATTTCAACAATGAGTAATGAATGGAATAATATGAGTGAAGCTGATAAGAAAAAATATGTTGAATTAGCTGAAGAAGATAAGAAAAGATATGAAAAAGAAAAAGCTGCTTATGATGCTAAACAAAAAGGAGGAAAAAAATCTGCTAAAAAAGATGAATAAATTTTTTTTTTTTTTTCTTTATTTTTTCTAAAATTGTTTTTTTGATTAAGTTTAAAACTATTTATTAAGAAAGTTTTTTTTTACTTTTTTTTTATATATTTTTATTTTTGTTTATTTTTTTAAGTTTTTTAGAATTGGTTGGTTTTGTTTTTTTTTCTTTTTAATTTTTTTTATCAATCAGAAGTTTTTGCTTTTTTTATTTACTTGTTTTATATTTTTATTTTTTTAAAATATTTTTTATTATTTAAAAAAATTTTAATAATAATAAATTGGAAGTAAAAAATTTATAATTGGAGAATATGAACATTTATTAATAAAGTCTTCATATTTATTGTTTATATTTTTTCTTAATTATCCACTTTTATTCTTAATTTCTTTATTTTTCCTTTTTCAATTCTTTATATTTAGTAGTTCTTCCTTTTACTAATTCTTCATATTTTCTCTATTTTCTTTTTCCATTTTTTCTATTAACTCATTCATATAATCTTTTTTTTCTATTGTTCAATTATTATAAATATTTAATTTTAGTATTTTTGTTTAATTCTAACTTTTTTCTAATTTATTCTTACTTATCTAATTAGGCATTTAATTTATTCAATTTTGATTTAATTTCTTCATTATTTTATGTTTTCAAAAATTATATCATTATGTTTATTTTTTCATTACTTTATTTTTCTTTAATTCTTTTTTTTCCTGTTTTTCAATTTTAGATTAAAACAATTTTGATTTTAACCAAAAAACTTTGTTTGATTTATTCTCTATTAATTTTTTTTTAGTAATAAATTATTTATTTCAAAAAGTTTTTTAACTGATTTATTTTATAATGAAATTTTAATTCTCAATAAAATTCATAAATACTACAAATATATTTTTGAATATAAAATTATCAAATATACTTTTGATAATTATGTTTTAATTTATATTTTTTTAAATTTTATTTTCATGATTATATTTAACCAAAAAGTAAAAATTATTATTCAAAAATTAAAATAAATATAATGAAAAAAAAAATATATCAACAATAAACAAAAAACAAAATTCAATGATAAAAAATCCTACAATCCATAGCAGAAGGTCCTTCTTCTTCATATTCTTTTTTACTAGTACATAAATTATCAAAAATATCACAAAGTGAGAAAATACTAGTTCCAATCCATTGTAGATTTTCTCTATATGGAATATCAGGAATATTAATTCTATTTTTATATTCTCCTCCAAATTCTGTTTTAATTTCATAAGTTAATCTCTCAATAAAATTAGGAAATAAAGTATTACCTCCATTTAATATTATAGTTCCATTTGATTTAGAATTTGTTTCTCTATCACTTTGATAAATTGAATGACAAAAAGCATTTTCAATTCCACCATATTCTTTTTTTATTATTTCAGGATGAAATAATATTTCAGGTCCTAAAAAACATTCTTCATCTAATTTAATAATTTTTTTATCTGGTAATTCATAAGTAAATTCTTTAATATTTTCCTTATCATTCTTTTTATCTTTTTTCTCATAATTTTTCAATTGTACATAACATAATTTTCTTTTAATATTTTCAATATCATTATAACTTAAATTATCATAACCTTTCTTTAAAAGTAATTTTTCTAAATAATTTGAAATATCCTTTCCACCAACATTAACAACTCTCATACAACTTGTATAAGGGTACCCTACATCAACTGGAATAATTGCAGTATAATCATAACCAGAATCTAAAACAAAACCATTATAATAATGTACTCCATAAGTACATAATGTATATGAATTATTAATATAAAATTTTGGTATTTGAAAATATTCAAAAAATAATTCTGATAATTTTTTCCTTTGTTCTTTACTTCCTGGAATTTTCTCATGAAATGTTATTCCATAATCTTTTATATCAATTTTTAATTCATTTTTAAATAAATTATCTAAAAAATATTGTAATGTGTCCCAATCTGTTACTCGACCTCTTTGAATTGGGTAAATCAGATTTAAGTCTTTTTTATTATCAAGAGCTTTTTGACCATATAATAATTTTGTTGGATCTTCTATTTTTCCTTCTTCTTCTGTTTTTGGGTAACCTACTACTGTTGGTGTTGTTATTAATGGCTCTCCATATCCTGAGAAACCTGCTTTTGTGTAACCTGAACCACAGTCTAAAATTATGTATTTGGAGTCTTTTGGGATTTGCTCCATTTTTTTAATTTTTTTTAAATTTTTTTTTCTTTTTTTAATTTTTTTTATTTTTTAGGTAATTAATTTTATTATATATTATTTTATTTTTTTTAAATGATTTTTTTAAATGCTTTTGGATAAATTATTTTATATGTTATATATTTAATATTTAATATAACCTTTTAAAAAAAATAAAAAAAAAAATTTAAATATCAAAAAAGTTCTTAAATTAAAAAATTCATTTTTAAAAAAACTAAAACTAAAAATCCCAAAAACCAAAACAAAAAAAAACCAAGCCAAAATCAAAAAAAAACACTATAAAAATTAAAAAAATTGATAAAAAATCCAATAAAAAAAACATTTTATAAACAATTTACTTTCTCCTTCTACTTCCTCCACTAGGTTGTTGTCTTCCTCCTTTAGAACTACTACTAACTTGTTTATAACTAACTTCAACTCTTCCTCTACTTTTTAATTCTTCTCCTCTATTAGTTTTAGTTAAAACGACTTCAGTAGTAGAAATTTCTCTTCCACTTTTAGGATCAGTATAACTAGTAGAATTCATTTGAATATCATTAAATCCAGCTAATCTTGCATTTGCTTCAACTTGTTTTGCATCATATTCTTGCATAACTGCAACTGGTTGAGAAATTGTAATTGAAACTGTTGCTCCTTCTTTTAAAGTTGAAAATAAATTTGCAAGTGCATAACTTGTTAAGTAATCTACATCTGTGTTTATTATACGAGCACTCTCAAATTGATTTGGACGAACACATTTTAACATTGATATGTGAGGACCTGGAAGGTAGAATAAGTTACTGTCTGGCTCGTATGTGTCTTGAGTGTCTACTATTAGTTCCATTTTATATAAAAATATTTTTTTGATGGAAGATTTTTTTAATTTTTTTTATTGTTTTATTTTTTTTTTTATTACTTTTTTTTTTTAGGGTTTTTTTTTTTTTTTTTTAATGTTTGTTTTAAATTTTTTTTTTTTTTTAATTTTATTTTTTTTTTTTTTTTTTTTTTTTTTTTTTTTTTTTTTTTTTTTTTTTTTTTTTTTTTTTTTTTTATTTTTTTTTTTTTTTTTTTGGTTTTTTTTTTTTTTTTTTTTTTTACTTTTTTTTTTTTAGGGTTTTTTTTAGTTATTTTTTTTTAAATGTTTGTTATAAATTTATTTATTTTTAAATTTAATTTTTTTATTTTAATTTTTTTTTTTTTTTTTTAATTTTTTGAATTGGTTTTTGAGGAAATATGAATTTTATTTTTTTTTTTGATATTTAGAGAAGAGAAATATTTAAGAGAATATAATCGAAAATTTATTATTTTCTTTATCGTTTAAATAAATATTGATTAATTTAATTAAAAAATACTACATTTTTTAAAACTTTTATCACAACAACTACGTTTATCAATAACATTAATTTTCTCCACATTATTGGTTTCAAAAAATTCCTGTTGAGACATACCTTCATTTTGATCATTTGTTATGGAATTAATTACTGGTTTATTTTCTTCATCATATTTATCAATATAAGCTTTAGTTAATTGATTAAAAACATCTTCAACATTTTCATGATCAGTTGCAGAAGTTTCAAAAAATAAACTAGTATTATCTTTTATAGTTTTAATATATTCTTTACCTTCTTCATTAGTTACTTGAGCTTCTTCATATAAATCACTTTTATTTGCAGCAATTCCAATAATAAAATTTCCATTTGGATTTACTTCTTTTACTAAATTAATCCAATCATTTAATTTATCAAAAGTTTTTTTTTCTGTTATATCATATACAATTAATGCTATATCTGTATTTTTCATAAATATTTTATTTGCTGTAGCATATACTGCTTGTCCTGGAGTATCCCATATTTCTATATTTCTTATTTTATCATTTATTTTTATTTCTTTTATATACTTATCACCTGATGTAGTCATTGTATAATTACCATCTTCAAATTGATTATTTATATATTGATTTATTAAACTGGTTTTGCCAACTTTACCTTCTCCTATTAATATACATTTTAATTTTTTCATTTTTTTATTATAAAATTTTGAATTTATTAAAATCATAAAATTAAAGATTTATTTTTTAAAAATTTAAATATTTTAATTTTAAATTATTTAATTTTTTAAATTACTTTTATATTCATAAAAAAATATTATCTGTAAATTTAATTATTTTATAATTAAAATAAAGAATTATTATAAGATTAATTTAATAAACAAAAAAATAAAACATAAAAATTAACATATATTTTATTATTATACATTAACATGGACTTGAACATTTCTTATCCTTTTCAAAATAAATTTCATTAAGTTATTTTGAGAATTGATATTTAAAACTGAATTATAATCATTATTATTATTAATTATTTCTATTGTTCCAATATAACTATCATTCATAGTTGAATTTATTTGAGTATTTGTATTATTATCAATTTGTTTTTTACTAGATTCATATTTATCAATATAAGCTTTAATTAATTGACTAAAAACATTTTCAACATTTTCATTCTCAATTGCATTCAAAAAATAAATTAGTAATATCTTTTATTGTATTCATATATTCTTTAGCTTTATCATCAGTTACTTAAGATTTTCATATAAATCACTTTTATTAGTTATCAATTCCAATAATAAAATTTCAATTCTTAATTCAATATCATATTTTTCATAAATATTTTCTTTATATTTTGAAATTCTTGTTATTATACATCTTATATTTTTAATATCATAACATTTCTATTTATTTTTAATTCTTTTATTGATTTAGCTATTCCTAAAATTCAATTAATTTTTGAATTAAATTCAAAGATTATTTTGATTTAATATCTTGATTTTACCAATGTATTATCTCTTTTATATATACATTTTATTTTTTTCATTTTTTTTATAATAAAAATATTGTTTAAAATTTAAAAATATCTTTTTATATATTTATTAAATTTAATTAATATTTTTAACTTTTTATAGGATAATATAATAAAATTATTTAATGTTAAAGAAAATCAATATGTTCAATTTATTTTTATATTTTTTAATTAATTATAGTTTATAATATATAATAATATTATTACTATCATTATTTTTTCTTATACAAAAATAATTTTCAGAATGACTAAAACAAGCAAATATAATTTGAGAATCAAATTTAAAAATTGGTTTTATTTCAGTTGTTATAAAATCATAATAATTTTTATTTTGAGGAATTAATTCATTTAAATAAATATAAGAACTCTCTCCATAACAATATTTTTCATATTGAACAATGAAAAATTTTCCATTATTTAATTTATAGAGATAAACAATAGAAGGATAAATAGTTGCCCAATTTTCATATTTATATACTATTAAATGTGTTTTTAAATCAATAAAATGTATTAAATCATAATTCATTAACACACCTAATAAATTTTCTTTTTCATAATATATAAAAGGACATTGATCAATTTGTCTCATTCTATTTCTTGTTATATATATATCTTTTAATGTTGAAATTATTTTAAATTGAATTGAATCATAAAAATAACTATTTATATTTTCTTTTGAAAATTCAAGAGTCTTAATAAATACTTCTTTAATTTTTTTTGATGGAATTTCATAAAAAAATTCAACACCATAATCTAAAGATAAAATGGAAATAACTTCAAAGATAAATTTATTATCAAAATCATTTAATATTTTGATATATGAAATTGAAACATCATTAATCCCATATATAAAATTATTATTAACACTTTGAATAAAATAATCATAATTAATATCTTTTATTCTTAATATTTGTTCATAATCAAAATTTTCATAATTTATTTTTATAAGAACTAAATCAGAAGAATTATATAAATTAAGTAAATAATTATTTTTTAATTCTATTATAAAAATATTATTATTTCTATAAGAATCTAAATTATTATTAGTCCAATCAGGAGCATTTATATGAATATATAATTCAAAATTGATATTAGAATATATTTTAATTTCATTTGAATAAAATCCAATACATAAAAAATCATTTTTTAAAATTAAAATATAAGATATCATTTCCTTTTCAATTAATGAAAATTTAAAATAATTTTCAAACTTAAAATTATCATCCATATATTCAATAATTTAATGTAAATATAATTAAACAACTATCAATTAAATTTTTAAAAATATTAATAATGAAAAAAGTTAATCTAATAATATATATATTTAATAATCAAGAAATTAAAATAAATATTATTAAAAATACAAATATGAATTTTTAATAATATATAATGAAATATATTTATTTTAAAGATTTTTTTAATTTGAACTAATTGAATAAGAATTATAAAATATTAAACAGAAAATATAAAAAAATGATAAAAAAGAAATTTGAATAGTCATATTACTTCTTAGTAAATAAAAAAATTAATTATATTTAAAACTTATTTAATTAAAGTAAAAATTAATTTTTAATATTTTTATAAAATTATAAAAGATTCAATCAAAATTAAATAAAATAATAATATTAATGATATATTATTAAATAAAAGTTAATAATATGAGAAAAATTACTAGACTTTTTATAATATTATAGTTTTTTTGAATGATTAAACTTTTATTTTATTTATAATATTATAATTTATTTCCAAATATTAATAAATAAAATAAGAAAATTTATTTATAAATTAAATATGTATTTATATTAAAAATATTTTTTATAAAAATTAATTATTCTATAAAAAATCCTTAATAAATAATTATTATTCTTTTAAATTATAGAACATCTTGATTTATAAATTCCATCTTCATAATCTAATTCATTTTGATTGTCCTCTACTTTTTCTTTCTCTAATGTTATATTATGTTTATAAATATTTGAATTTTCATTTTTTTTTTGAATCTCAGAATTATTTTCTATAATTATTTTATTTGTATTATTATCAATTTGTTTTTCACTAGATTCAAATTTATCAATATAAGCATTAATTAATTGATTAAAAACATTTTCAACATTTTCATGATCAGTTGCAGAAGTTTCAAAAAAAAAAGCATTAATTTTTCCTGCAAATTCTTCACCTTCTTCTCTATTAATTACTGAATCTTCATATAAATCACTTTTATTAGCAATAACTCCTATAATCATATTATCTTTTTTACTATGTTGTATTAATTCTTTATAAAATTCATTTAAATTATCAAAAGATTTTTTATATGTTATATCATATACTATTAATGCAATATTTGTTTTTTTCATAAATATTTTATTTGCTGCTCTTAATTGTTTTTGGCCAATTGTATCCCATAATTCTAATATAATTTTTTTTCCATTTATTGTTAATTCTTTTATTGTTCTATCATCACCAATTGTCTGTAGGTAATCTTCTTCAAATTGATTATTTACGTATTGATTTATTAAATGTGTTTTTCCAACTCTATTTTCTCCTATTAATATACATTTTATTTTTTTCATTTTTTTATATATTATTTAGAACATCAAATTAAATTTTTTTTAAAAATCAAATTCGATAAATATAAATATAGAAAAATGATTTACAATAAATTGATATAATAATCTTTAATTCTTTTCAACCATAAAATATATTTTTAACTTTTATTATTATTTTTAAATAATTAATTTTTATTAAAGATTTAAATCTCATAAATAGAATTTATATAATTTAATTATTATAAATATTAAATTTTAATATTAATTCTTTTATTTTCTTAAAATAGTTTTGTTTCTATAAATTTTAATGTAAAAAAATGAGTTTATATAACTATTAATTATATCAATTTTCACTTTTTTTCTTTTTACATAATTAATATTTTATTTTTTTCCATTTTTTTTATCATAATTTTTTCTATTTTTAATAAAATTATCTAAAGAAACATCAGAAGATAAATAACAATTAGCATGTTTAAGTAATTTATCATCAGAAATAGTTTGAATAGTAATTCTATCAGAATCTTGTTTAATTCCATTAATATATAAATTATTTGAATTAATACATAATTTATTTATATTTTCATTATTATTATTACTACTAACTGTATCTTCAGTATTAATAATACAATTATGAAGATTATGAATTAATTCTACTTCATTTAAAGGTTCTTCTAAATTTAGTTTTTGTTTCATATTATTTCTTTTACTTGGTTTTATTATATCACTTGCTTGAGTTTTAGGAGAAAAAGTATTATTCAATTTTTGTTCATTAATTTTTAAATCTTTAGAATTTTTTAAAGTAGAAATATTATCATTTGATTCCCAAGCATTATCATAAATAATACAAGGTGAATTTAATCCAACTCTTTCTTTATTATTATTATTAATTTTATTATTATATTCCAATAATTTTGTAAAATTTGGTAATTTTATTATTTTATTATTTTTACTTTTACTACCTTGTTTTGTTGTTATATTTTTTAGAATTAAAGAATCATCTTGAGGTAAATTTAAAGAAATAGATTTTGATTTTATTCTTTGTGTAGCAACACGATTTATAGTTGATTTTGCAGTTGTTCGAGAATAATTATTTATATTTGTTATTGTATTTGATGGGAATAAAATATTATTTTTTTTATGTGAGTAATTTCTACTTTTTTTTGTTTTTATTTTTGAAATTTTTATTGTTGAATTATTAGATGTTTTTATATTTTTTAAATATAATAAATTTGAAAATGTATTATTTCTAGTATTTAATTTATCTCTACTTTTATTTCTTGATATGGATGAATTAAAGAAACTTATTAATTTTTTTTCTTTTTTATTTATTTTTTCTTTATTTTTGTTTTTATAATTTTCTTTAAATTCTGAAAATTTAGATGCTAATTGGAATGTTTTTAAAAAGATATCAATTGTATTTTCATGGTTTTGTAAATAATTTTCACTTTCATTACGAGAATGTTTTTTATTATCTTTTCTTTTTAAATTTAATTTTGTAATAGAATAAGGATTATATTCTTTATTTATTTTTGGATGAAAAGTATAATCTCCATTTTCTTTCAATTGATAAAAGATTCTTAAAGTCTCTAAATAAGATTCTTTATATTTATAATCATCATATAATCTCAAATGAACATTATCATAATTATCTTTATAACTTTCTTTAATAATAATTTTAAGTCTCCATTCATTAAAATATTTTAACTTTTTAATTTTTGTATATTTTGAATATAGAAATATTAATTTTTTAAGTATATTATCCACTTTAATATCATCATTTTCAATATATTTATCATAAATTTGATTTGCTAAGTCTAAAATAAAGAATTTAATTAAAAAATGATTATACTCTTTGAAAAAGATTTCTGTAAAATATCTTTTATTTTATATTTAATTGAATCTATATTATTTATAGCTTTTATATGATTTATTATATTTGAGTTATTTTCTATTATTCCATTGCTTTTAAGAAAGTATGATATTTTTGATATGTAATTTATCATATTTATAAAACTTTTTTTTTTAATTTAAAATAAATTAAAATTTTTATAGAAATTTAATTTCTTAAAATAAATTATTCATTTCTTAAAATCAAAAAAAAAAAAAAAAGAGTATTTATAAAAAAAAAGTTATTATTATATTGTAATTTTATCAAGTTTAATATGGCTATATGTTTTATTAATAATAAATTATTATATACTTTTTATAAAATTAATAATAACAATTTTAAATTTAAATTTAATTTTACAATTATTATTTTTTTATTTTCTTAATATTTTATTGTTTTAAATTCAATTTCATTTGGGTAAACATAAATAATTAAAGATGATTTAGTTATTGATTAATATATCAATTCATAATATTTAAAAAAGCTTCATTTTTTAATAAAAATATTTTCTTTCATTTATTAATTTTTAATTACATTTTATTTTTAAAAATTAGAAAAATAAATAAAAAAATGTATTGTTCCATAATAAAAAAAACAAAAATAACAAACGAAGAAAAATTACTAAAATTTTCATCAAATAAATCAAAAGAATTATTAGCAATAGGAGGAACAAAAGGATGTGTACAAATACTTTCATATCCAACAAAAAAAGAGCAAATTTCTTTAAAAGATTCACTTAAATTTAGTTATATAGATTTAAATCAAAAATTAATATATCATAAATCAAATGTTTCAATAATATTATGGAATGAAAAAAAAGAAAAATTAACAACATGTGATGAAGATGGAATAATAGTAATTTGGCATTTTAGAAATGATAAATGGGAAACTCAAATGATAAATAATAGAAAAAAAAGTATTGTAAGTGATATTAAATGGAGTAAACAAGGAAATTTTATTTGTTTTTCATATTTTGATGGACATGCAATTTTAGGAAGTGTTGAAGGAGAAAGAAAATGGGGTGAAGATTTTAATAATAAAATATATTTAATTGAATTTACTAATAATGAAAAAAATATTTTATTTGCTTGTGAAAATAATGATATTTTAATTGTTTCTTTAAATGGAACTCAAATTGGGAAAATTGAATTAGAAAAAGAATTAATTAATATTCAAATTGTTTCTTTAAGATTTTGGGATGGGTTTTTTTTTGATAATGATAATATTGAAAATAATGAAATTAATGAAAATGAAAATGATGATGATGATTTGAGAAAAAATTTAATTGTTGCTTTTCAAAATTCTTATATTTTATTTTATAATAATGAAAATGATAAAAATTATAAAAAAATTCAAATTGAATATTTAAAAACAATAATTAAATGTGAATGGTCTAATACAGGTGATTTAATTGGAATTTGTGGTAATTTAATAAATGATGATAAAAAAATGGGAATTTGTTTTTATAATAATCAATATGAATGTATTTATTTTTTATTATCTCCAGAAATAATTTATGATTTTGATTTTTATTCAAGTAAAATATTTTTATTAGCAGAAACTTCAGTTTATTTTGGTTTATTTAAATCAATTTTTAAATGGTGTTTTTTAAATGATACTTTAATTTATGCAATTTCAACAGAAATAGATTATTATACTGTAATATTTTGGAATACAGAATTAAATGAATATAAATATAAATATGTAAGAAATATGATTGGAATTTGTTCTTTTAATTCTCTTTGTTTAATTACTTCTAAAAATGAAGATAATAATTATCTTTTAATATTATGTAATTCAATTGGTTATGCAATTGAAAATAAAATTATTAATATTGAACCAATTTTTTATAATTTAAATGATACTCATATTGTAATTTCTAATGAAAATTATGTTTATTTATGGCAATTTAGAGAATTTGAAAAAAGAGATAATGAAGGGAATGAATATAGTAATTCTCCTTTACTTTTATTAAATAAAGATAATCAAAAAGAAATATGTTTTTTTATTGATGATATACCAAATTTAAATATGGAATATGATTTAGATAATTTTAAAATGAATAAAACTTCAAAAGACCAAATTTCTGCTTTGACTTTATCAAATGATTTTTTATTTATTGTTTGTGAAAGTGGAAAAGGAATGAAATACAATTTATTATCATTAAGTTCAATTGATAAATATAATTTTGATGATAATATAAATTTAATTGGAATGAGTTTAACTTCAAAATATTTATGGACAATAAATGAAAAAAATATTTTAAATTTATATGATATTGAAAAAGATGATAAAAAATATAAAGGAGAAAAATTAAATTATGAAAAAAAAGATGTTTGGGCAATTCAATGGGAAAAAATAAAATTAAATGAAAAAAAAGAAGATAATTTATCTTTTGTATATTATGAAAAAAACAAATTAAATATAATAAACAATTTAATAACAGAAGATATTAAAATAATAGATGCATATTTAGCAGATTATTCAAATATGATAATAACTTTAGTAAGATTAGAAGAATTAATGAAAAAAAATTGGGAAACAAAACACAATGTAAATGATATAATAATAAAAATAGAACATAATATTTTAAAAAAATTTAATGAATTAATAAATGATAATGATATATCATTAACAGAAATATTAAAATATGTTGAAGAAAATCCAAGTGATAAATTATGGAAAGAATTAGCAAAACATGCATTAGATAAATTAAATTTTGAAATAGCAGAAAAATGTTTTATTCAAACAAATGATTATAGTGGATTACAATTTATAAAAAAATTAAAAAATATAGATGATGATAATTTAAAAAAAGCAGAAATTGCACAATATTTTAATGATTATGATGAAGCAGAGAAAATATTAAAAGAAAATAAAAGAGATGATTTAATTGTAGATATGAATATGAAACTTGATAAATGGGATAAAGTAATTGATGTAATGAAAGAAAATGGAATAAATGAAGATGATGAAAATATGAAAATATCATTATCAAATCAAGCAGATAAATATTTTGAAAATAAAGATTATGATAAAGCAGAAGAATATTATAAAAAAGCAGGAAATAAAAAAGGTTTAATTAATGTATATTTTGCTAAAGAAGATTATGAAAAAGCAGGTGAAATTATAAAAGAATTTGAAGAAGGTGATGAGAATTTAGATGAAATTGGTGATAAATTTTTAACTTTAGGTTTATTAGATGAAGCAATTGAATGTTATATTAAAAATAATAATATTAAAAAAGCTATTAATTCTTGTATTAATTTAAATCGTTGGGATAAAGCAATGGAAATTGCAGAAAAATATAATTATTATGAAATTAATGATTTATTAAAAAATTATAGTGATGATTTATTAAAAAAAGGAAAAAAAATGGATTTAATTGATTTTTTTTATAAATATCATCGTTATATTGATGCTGCTAAATTAATAAATCAAATTGCAGAAGAATTTATTTTATTAAAAATGAATCCATTAACAATAAAAAAAATTTATGTATTTTATGCATTAACAATGGAAAATTATAATCCAAAAGTAATAAATAAACATTATAATGATAAATTAAGTAAAAATGATATTCAAGTAAAATCAACTTTTGATAATTTAATAAATACAGATTTGAGTAATTTAACAAGAAAAATATTAAATAATTATTGGAGAGGTGCAGAGGCATTTCATTTTTATATGTTATGTCAAGTTCATTTATATAGAAATAATTATAAAGATGCTTTAAAATGTGCTTTGAGATTAGTTTTATATGAAAAATATTTAGGTACTAGAAATGTTTATTGTTTAATTGCTTTATCTGCTTTTTTAAATAAATCTTTTAAATTTTGCTCTAAAGCAATTTCAATTTTAGAAAATTTAAATTATTTAAATAAAAGATTAAGAGATGGATATAAAAAATTAGGTATTTTTTTATTTATTAATAATAATGTTGAAAATATTGGAGAAAGATTTTTAAAATGTCCTAATTGTAATAATGAAATTAGTGAATTTGCTTTAAATTGTAATCAATGTAGAAATAATTTTAGTGCTTGTGTTATTAGTGGAAAATCTATTTTTAATAAAGATTATTTTAAATGTAAGAGATGTAGTCATAAAACTTTAAAAAGTGAAATTATTGGCAAAAATATTAAACATTGTCCTATGTGTCATGTTTATTTAGGACCTAAAAAAAAAGAATAATAAAAGTTTTTATTGATAATATATTTTTTTCAATTTTTTTTGTTTATTTTAGGTGTAAATTTGTAAATAAATATCTTTTTTTTTAATTTTGATATAATTAATAATTAAACAAATAAATAATTATACTTATATTAAATATAAAATCAAATTTTTATAATCAATATTTTAAAATTAAAATATTATTTTAATTTATTTATTTATAAATAGGTTCTAAATGCATCAAATAGTCTCAACAGAAATAATCATATTATTAACATCATTTATAATATATTATAAATTTCATTATGAAAGAAAGTTTATTTCATTGTTATTTAAAAAAGTAGTAATTTATTTACCTTTAACAGATAATGATTATCAACAATTAATTCAAGTTAAAAAAGATAAAAGTAAAAATATTCAAGGAATTGTAAGATCATGTGAAATAGATGAATATGCATTAAAGGCACAAGATGAAAATTTTTATAAATTTGATTTAATTGTTTTATTTTATTTATGTAATTTAACAACAGTTTTAGTTAATGAGTTAAAAAATATTATTATTGCTGTTTTTTTAAAAGAAGATATTATTTCTGTTAATACTTTTAATATTATTTCATCTTTTGTTTTAATTTCTTTTACTTATTTTATATATTTGAATTTGAGATTTTTTATATTTAAAGAAGGATATAAAACAATTGAAGCAAAAACATTTTATGTTAATTTTTCAATTTGTTTTATTTCTTTTTTACTTATTCAAATATATAAAGAAGAATTTTTAAATTTTAATTATAATTCAGTTTTAGAAATAATAAATGATAGAATTTATTCAATTTTATCATATACAGAATATACATTTAAAAATGAAAAAAATATGCTTTCTAAAATTCATATTCAAATATTATTTTCAATAATATTTTCAATATATACTTCTATTTTATATAGACCATCAATGCGTTATTCATATTTTGATCATTTTCTTTTATTGGCTTGTGATAAAGCAGAAAATGAAAATATTAAAAATTCTAAATTAGAATTAGTTATTAAATTCAAATCAATATTTAATATATTTTCATTATTTCTTTTATTAGAACCTATTTCAAATTTTATTTTTGATAATTATAATAATTTAAAATCATATTCAAATGCAATTATTATATTATTTTTGTTTATAAGTTTTATATTAGAATTAATTTGTGGAATATATGAAATTTGGTATATTGCATTTATGTTTCATGGTCAAAATTATAATGAAATATTAAAATTTTCAAAAAATCCTTCAAAAGAACAATTAAAATATCATAGATTATATATGAATTTAGTTAATACAAGATTTTGGGATATTATAAGTCATATCTTTTATTTAGTTTTTATTCCTTTTTTAATATTAATTTGTTATTTTTCAAGAAGTAATATTATTCAAACTTTAATTTTTCATAAAAAATTAGAATTGAAAAAATATTTACTTGAAGATATTTTATATATTATTTTATTAAGTTTTTCTTTTGCAAAAGCTATAATTCAAAATGGAAATTTATTTTATACTATTTTTATGAAAATTATTCATGTTCCACTTTATTAATTCGATTTTATAAATTATTTAATATTTTAATTTAATTTTAATTTTTTACTTTTTTTAATTATAATAAAATGGTTACTAAAGAAGAAGATGAAACTTCATATCATGATAATTTAATTGATATTAATAATAATGTTTTAACTATTCAAAAATATGATTTTCCTCTTTTTAATCAGAGAATAGTAAAAATTAATAATATTAAAAATATATTTATGATTGAAATGAATAGAGGAAATGGAAAATATACATTTTTTGGTTTTTGTTGGAAATTATTTTGGTATCATTTAGATAGAAAAAGACCTTTTAAAACACATGCAATAATTATTGAAGAAAAAAATAATATTATTAAAATAGGAATTACTCCTGATGACTGTCAAAAATGTTTTAAAGTTTTGAATAATATTATTAATCAAAATAAAGATTTTGAATTAAAGAGTTTAAAATAAATTTTTTTTTTGTTAATTAGTTTGAAAATATTTGATTTTTTTGTATTATTATATTTTATCTTTTTGAATATAAAATAAATAAAATTTAAAATTATATTTTTATTTTATACAGAAAAAAAATTTAAACTAATAATAATAAATAAATAAAAAGTAAAAATTTTATTTTTTATTTTGATTTATATTCTGACTTATTTTTATAATATTACAAAATAATTTTAGTTTTCATAACATAAATAATTAAAAAAACTCTCAAATCAATAATAAAAATATCTCAAAATATATTAATTAAACCATTTTATAAATTTTAATATAAAATGAACAATCAAGATATAATAAATATAAGTACAAATTCATCTTGTGATAATGACACAGTCCCAGATGAAGAATATATAAATAATAATTTAGAAAAAAACACAAATTATTATAATATAATAGAATCAAAAGGACCAAATATCAATTTAAAATGTTTTAAAAAAAGATATAATTCAGAAGAAGAAAAACATTTTATTTTTGAAAAAATAAAAATAAAAAAGAAAACAGAATTATGTAAAAATTGGGAATTATATCATGATTGTTTTTATAAAGATGAATGTTCTTTTGCACATGGAATTGAAGAATTAAGAAATAATTGTGGTTCTTTAGGATATAAAACTCGTATTTGTAAAACTTTTTCTGAGAAATCTTTTTGTAATTATGGTTTAAGATGTAATTATAGACATATTCTTAAAGAAAAAAGATTATTTACTTATTCAAGTTTAATTGAAAATATAGCAAAAGAATTTTCTATCGAATTAAATAAAAAAGAAAATTTTGATGTAACGATGTTACAATTATATAATCAAATTATTTCTAGAAGAAAAATTATTATGTAAGTTTTTTATTTTTATTTTTATTTAGTCCTAGACTTGATGTATTTCAATCAAAGATATAAAAAATATTCTTAATTTTATGGTTTAATATTACTAATAATATTAATAAAAAGTTATATGGTAAGAGGTTAGAAATTAATCTTTTTGGAATTATATTTTATAATAATAAATGAAAAAAAATGGTAATATTTAAATCATTATATTAAATATTCTGTTAATATTATATTTTAAAAGTAAACTGTTTAAATTATGTATATAAAATAAATTAATTACTATACAAATTAATTTTTTTTTAATTTTTATATATATATATTTTATATAATATAAAAAATGATAAAAAATGAATAATAATATATAAATAATATAATAAACAATTTTATGATTAAAAGAATATAATAAAATAATTTGTCAAATTTAATATTAAAAAAATTAAAAATTATTTAATATTAAGAAAAGTTTTGGAAAAATAATAAAAAAATTGGGGATTGGGGATTGGGG
>JAEEGK010008061.1_pt1 | contig 24969 bp, 26 predicted proteins | sample 8958771 | NCBI WGS metagenome assembly JAEEGK01 (sample SAMN16246547, study PRJNA631951) | gut metagenome | biome: gut microbiome; feature: rumen; material: SC-attached | host: Bos | place: Iran: Karaj | collected 2018-10
ATAGCTGCATTTGTATCAGGTTTATGAATTACACCATTATAAAACTTTCCATCGATTATTTCACCAATGAAATGTGCAGTTACAATATCTTCATTAACTAAATTAATTTCACTAACAACCTTTTTATCTTCTTTCTCAAATATTAAATGTAGACCTAATAAGTTCATATCTACATCTTTACTAGATAATTTTAATTCCGCCCCTTTATCATTTATTTTAATAATATGATCAAACATAATACCTCCTTAAAATAAATCATTAATTATTCTTTTTGCTTTCTTATCTTCTATCAAGTCTATTATATCATTAACTTTTTGTTTTTTTCTATATAATTCTAATTTTTCTTCAAAAAAATTTAATTTCTTTTCAATTAATTGTAATTGATGAAATATTGCATTACGACTAACATTATATTCTTTAGATATCTCACCATAAGATAAATTATTAAAATAATAGTCTTCAAAATACTTTTGTTGTTTATCAGTTAATAGTTTTCCATATAAATCATATAATTCATTTAAATAAACATACTTTTCCATTACATCATATCCTTAAACAATCCATAAATATATTTTTCTATATCAAATGGACGCAAATCATCCATTCCCTCACCTAATCCCATAAACTTGACTGGAATATTAACTTCTTCTTTAATAGCTAATACAATACCACCTTTGGCTGTACCATCCATTTTACTTAAAACAATACCTGTTATATTAGTTATTTCTTTAAATGCTTTAGCTTGACTAATACCATTTTGTCCAGTAGTTGCATCAATAACTAAAAATGTTTCATGCGGAGCACCTGGTACTAATTTACCAATAACATTATTTATTTTTTCAAGTTCATGCATTAAGTTAACTTTATTTTGTAATCTACCTGCAGTATCAATTAAAACAATATCATCATGATTTTCTTTAGCTTTTTCAATTCCTTCGTAAATAACAGCTGCTGGATCACTTCCTTCTGGTTTTGAATAAAAATCTGATCCAGTTTTTTCACTCCACTTTTCTAATTGTTCAATAGCTCCTGCTCTAAATGTATCAGCAGCTATCATCATAACTTTTTTATTATCTTTTATTAATTGATGAGCTAGTTTACCAATAGTAGTTGTTTTACCTGTTCCATTAACTCCAACAAATAAAATAACTGTCATACCATCTTCAACATAATTAACTTTACTTGAAATAATACTATCATTAACATAAATTATAAATAATTCATCAACAATAACTTCTTTTAAATATTCAGGATCAGTTATATCTTCATGTTTAACACGTTTTTTTAATCTATCTATAAAATTCATTACTGTATTTACACCAATATCTGCCATTATTAAAATATCTTCCAATTCTTCAAAATAATCTTCATCTATTTTACTATGATGTAATGTTAAATTAGCTAATCTTGATACAAAAGATTCTCTTGTTTTGGTTAAACCTTCTTCATATACTTTAACATCTTCTTCTTTTTTTATTTCTTCTTTTTTAAAGATGTTTTTTATACTTTTAAATAATCCCATTAACGCCTCCTATAACTTACTAATTAATTATAACAAAAAAAGCTATAAAATACTAATATTTTACAAGAAAAAAGTTTATTAGTATAAATGATTCTTTTTAACAAACTTTAAAATATCATTATCTAACAAACTTTCTAAATCTTTATCTTCTTTTAAATATTTTCTAACCAAAGTTGATGATATATCACTTTGATAATCTAGTATTCTAAACTTATCTTTATATTTTAAATATTTATCATTAATTAATTTATTAACATCCATATTATTTCTTGGAACTATAGTGTAGTTATATTTATCTAGCAAATATTCATAATTATCAAAAGAAGTAAATTTCTCTAATAAATCACTACCCATAATAATATTAATACCATGATATTCTTCATTTAATAAATCAATAATTCTATAATTTAAATAAGAATAATCTTTCATAATATCTGATATTTCTAAAAAAGTATATTTATTCTTAATAATATTTAACATATCAATTCTAGTTTTAATATCAATTAATTCTTTATCATTACTATTAACTGGTACTAATACTATTTTAGAAAAATCATTTTTTAAATTTAAACATATATTAATGTGAGCCATTGTAGGTGGATTAAAACTTCCAATAAATAAACCAATCATTATACCACTATCCCAATTATATCAATTAAGTAACCAAAGATTACACCAATAACATATAACATAATTATTATCATAATATTTTCTTTAATATTTTTATTAGTCTTAAATAAAATTAATAAACCTACCCCTGCTCCAGTTAATAAACCAGACATAAGTGAACCAAAACTAATCATATCTGTTAAATATAATTCAGTCATAATAACACTACTTGCACAATTAGGGATTAATCCAATTAAACTACTAATGTAATAAGCACGATTATTTAACATAAATTCTTTAATAGTATCTTCACCAACATAATAAATTATAGTATTAAGAAGAACTATTGTTATCAATAAATAAATAGTAATACTAACTGTATGATGAAGACTTGAAATAAATATTCCTTTTTCACAATGACAATGTTCATCTTCACATTCATCATGAATATGTTCTTTATGTGATTCTTTCTTTTTATAAACTAAATCTATTAATAAACCAATAATTATACCAATGACTACTTTTATACCAATAATCTTTAATACTGTAACAACACTAGTTCCATTAGAAATTAATATTGGTAACATCTCATCACTTGTTGATAAATAAACAGCTATTAAAGTACCTAAAGTTACAACTCTTGAAGAAAATAATTTAGTTACCATTGCACTAAATCCACATTGTGGGAATGAACCTAATAATCCACCAAGAATTGGACCATATTTTTTATTTTTAGTTAATATTTTTTCATTCTTTTCACTCATTTTATGTTCAATATATTCAAGTATTAAAAAAGCTATGAACAAAAATGGAATTAATTTTAATAAATCCAATAATGAATCTAATAAAACATCTAACATAATTTCACCTCGTAAATTTCAACAATAATATTATCATAAACTACTATTATAAACAAGAAAAAAGTTATCTTTATTGATAACTTTTACTGTATTTTTTTATCTTTTCTGAGATTATATCTACATCAAGATATTCTTCCATAACTTCTTTTAAAGATAAATAATTAACTGTACAAATAAAGTTTTTATAGTTTTTCCATTCTTCATCAAAATTATTTTTTATTTTTTCTTGAAAACACATTGCTAATGATTTACCAATTGCATATTTAATATCTGAAATATTAACACAACTTTGATTCATTTCAGAGTGAGCTATTAAATCTTTTCTTTCGTCAACTTCTTTTTGCCAAGCTAAATATTCTTTTTTATTCTTACAAACTTTCTCTTCTATTTTATCTTTATTAATAATATCTTTATGCTTAATTATATAACCACAATAACTTAACATTTCTTCATTAAGTTTTTCTGGCGGAATATAACAATCATAATCTAAACTATATGGATCAATCATTTTAATATTATTATTAGTTATTAATCGACATAATATTTTTGATGAACTAATATCATTTAAATACATATTTAAGTCTTGCTTTTCATATTCAAAACAATTTTTATCTTCATTAACACTTTTTAAATATTCGATAAATAATCTTTCAAATAAATGAGATGTTACTTCTGCATATGGGGATAATGTTGAAAAATTTCTTTGATTTCTTTGTAAATAATATTGATATGCATGACCAACTTCATGAACAATCGTTAGATAAAACTCAAAATTATAAACAACATTTCTAATTATGATATTAGGATCATCAATAGGTAATGAATCATGAGCAAAACCTAAATAATAATTTTCGGTAAAACCAGCAAAAATATTTCCATTCTCTGCCATTCTAAGATATAACTTTAATACATCATCACCTAAAAATTGAAAGAAATTATAAATTAAAGCCATCATCTTATTATGATTAGCTTTTATATCTTTAAAAGCTTTATAACTACTAAAATTATTTTCTTTAAATACATCAATAAGTTTGGAATATTTATGATAAAGAGTTAATGCACTATCATATAAGTCAGAAAAATCTTTTTGAGTATCTCGAACTAGTATTTTATCATATCTTCTAGTAAATTCAGGATCAATACATAAATCCCCATATCTTTTATCAAATTCTTCATTTGATAATTCTTCCTCTTCACCATCTTCATGAGTAATTTCTCGATAATATTCAAATAACTCAAAGAAACCATAAAGCACTTGCATCTTTTCTTTAGTATTTGGCATTCTCATTATACGATTCTTTACTCCAGTTATTAGTTTTTTCTTTTCTAAGATAAGATCATCTATTTCTTCGATACTAGCTTCTTCTATTTCATCTTTAAAGTTATCTAAGTCTATTGCCAATTCTTCTAATTGTTCTTGTAATTCTTTTAATTCTTCTTTAAGTTTAGCTAGTTCTTCTTCCAATTTGTCATATTCTTCCATAAACCCTCACATATCAAATATGATAGCACAAAAAAAGAAGCAGGAAAACCCTACTTCACACTTTCTAACACCTTTTATTATTTAACTAATAATTTTTGTTTTTCTTTTGCAATACCATCATATTCTTTTAAAGAAATTGGTAATCCTAAATTTAATCTTTCTGATCTAGGAATATTTTCATGACTAGATAAATCAATTATTTTATCTAAATCAACATCTTCTTTCATTTCTGCTAATTTTTCAATTGGTGTTATTATCTTTGATCCATCTACTTTTTGATAATTTCTAAGTAATGATTTTAAATACTGATATTGCATAACCTTACATTCTTTAGCTGGTAATTTAGTATATGACATTAAACTATAGGCTTTATAAAAACCAATATTATTAGCTTCTATTTCAATTGGGAAAAATTGATGATTCTTTGTATAAAAATCACGATCTTTATCAATCATAGTAACACACATTTCATATAAGTATGTATAAATATTTTCTTCATTAAAAGAATTTTCATATTTTACTTTTCTTAGTACATGAGCAAATTCATGATAAAGAATAAATAAGTAATAGAAATTAATAAAATATGTATCATAATTTTCATCAATATCATGATGAGATAATAAACTATTATATAGACTATAGCACTTTTCTAAAATTTTATTTTCATTAAAAAAAATAACACGTTTATTCGCATCGTAATGTCCTATACCATTAATCTCTTGTTTAAAATCAACATCTTTAAGAAATTCATCAAAATGATTTTCTCTAATAAATGCATCTGCAACATCTAATACATCTCTTTGTTGGATAATATAATTTTCATCATCTAATTTATTCATTAATGTAATCATATCCCACCCCTCAAACTAACAATTATACAACAAAAAAAGTACAAAGTAAATACTTTATACTTCTTTAAATTAATTAATTTTCTAATTTAACACTAACTAGTTTAGATACACCAGATTCCTGCATTGTAATACCATAAAGTGTCTTAGCATATTCCATTGTTCTTTTTTTATGAGTGATAAGTAAAAACTGTGTTTTATTTTTATAATTATCCAAATAATGACCAAAAATATCAACGTTATTTTCATCAAGTGCAGCTTCTATCTCATCAAAAATACAGAATGGTACTTTACGAATATTTAAAACAGCAAACAATAAACTAATAGCAGTTAATGTTTTCTCACCACCAGAAAGTAAGTTAATAGTTTTTAAACTCTTTCCAGGAGGTGAAGCTATTACATCAATACCAGTTGTTAATAAATCAGTTGGATCAGTTAATTTAAGTGTTGCAGTACCACCCTTAAATAACATTTGGAATACTTTCTTAAATTCATCTTTTAATAATTCAAATGTTTTACCAAAGTCTTCTTTCATTACTTCATCCATCTCATCTATAATTGAATAAAGTGTTTCTTTTGCATGAAGTAAATCATCTCTTTGACTAGTTAAGAAAGTATATCTTTCATTAACTTCTTTGAATTCATCAATAGCAAGAATATTAACCATACCAATACTTTTAATCTTATTTTTATATTTATTAACTAATGTTCTAGCTTCATCAATTGGTGTATCAAGAGAATATTCTTCACGAGCTTTTTCATAAGTCATTTCGTAATCACTACTTAATATTTCAAGATTATTATCTAATTTAGCATCCATTCTACTTTGACTTATTTCAAGATCTTTTAATTCTTTTTCTTTATTACGTAAATCATTATTATAAACTTTTACATCACCTTCAAGATTAAGTATTTCACCTTTAATCTTATCGTATTCTTTACGTTTAATATTTATATCTTTAGCTAGTAATTCTCGCTCTTCCTTGGCTTTATAATATTCTTCTGTAATCTTTTCTTCTTCTTTAACTAACTTATTACCTTCTAAGTCACCTAAGTTATTTAATTCTAGATTAACATTATCTAGTTCTTGTTTCTTTAACTCTAAATTATTTTCTAAATTAGCTTTTATTTCAGTAAATCTAGTATAATCACTTCTAGTATTATAAACATCTTCTTCAATAGAAATAATATTAGAATTTTGATTAGTTATATTTCTAGTTAATTCTTCACATACTGTTTGTAAACTATTATTACTTACAATTAAATCAGCTAATTCATTTTTTAAAGTAATTGGACTAACTGTTGGATTAATACTACCACCAGTGATACTACCACCAACATGAATTACTTCACCATCTAGGGTTACTATTTTGTATTTATTATTAATTATTCTACTTAATCTATTACCTGTATCAATATCTTTAGTAACAATAATATTACCAAGTTGATTAAGTACTATATTACGATACTTATCTTCATATTTAACAAAATCAGATAATATTCCTAAATAACCAGATTCATTTTCAATAGCATCTGTTGTATCATAATCAATTCCTTTTGGTTTAATTACATCAAGTGGATAAAAAGTTGCACGACCAAGTTTATTATTTTTTAAAAACTCAATACATTCTTTTGCTACATCAGAATTATCTACAATAATAAAGTTTTTACTTGCTCCAATAATTACTTCTAGTGCTTTACTATACATACTTTCAGTACTTAAAATATTACCAAATGCATCATGTACCCCAGTTAATCTTGGATTATTAAGAATCTTTTTAACATTAGAGTTAACTAATAAATTATTTTCTAGATTATCTTTAATAATATTAATTCTATTAGTATTCTCTAATAATTCTTTATTCTTAATATTATATTCTTTATTTAAATTATCTTTTTTTATTTTAGCATCAGAAAGTGCATTAAGAAGAGTTTCCATATTCTTCTTAGCAACCTCTAAATTCTTAGACATATCTTCGATATCTTTTTCAAGTAATTTAATATCGTTACTTAAACTTAATTTATTGTTTTTAAGCATAGAAATATTTTCATGAACTTGAATATCTTTAGCATCATATTTACTTCTTTCATGAACAATATTTCTTTTGCTATTTAATTCTTCTTCTTCTCTTGTTTTAGCAATTAATTTATTATTTAATTCATTAATATCTTTTTCAAGTTCAAGACTTTTTACTTTAACTTCTTCTAATTTATTATTACTAATTAAAGTATTAAGACTAACTATTTCATTATTAAGTTTTTCTATTTTCTTTTTATTTTCTTGATAAACATTATTAATATCAGTTATTTCAGAAACTAATAAACTAACTTCTATATCTTTTAATTTATCTTTTACTTCTAAGTATTCTTGTGCTTTTTCACTTTGCTCACGAAGTGGTTCTACTCTAAGTTCTAGTTCACCAATAATATCATTAACACGAGATATATTATTAATAGTTTTATCAAGTTTTCTTAATGCTTCTTCACGTCTAGTTTTATATTTTAAAATACCTGCTGCTTCTTCAACAACAAATCTTCTTTCTACTGGACTACTTGATAGTATTCTACTAATTTCTCCTTGTGAAATAATATTAAATGAACTCTTACTTACACCTGTATCAAGAAATAATTCTGTAATATCTTTCAAGCGACATTTTTCACCATTTAAAAAGTATTCACTTTCACCAGAACGATACGCACGTCTTTTTATTGATACAGTATTATAAGGCATATTAAGATAATTATCAGAGTTATCAAATGTTAACATTACGCTGGCTACATTAAGAGGCTTTCTTGATTTACTACCAGAGAATATTACATCAGACATTGTCCCATCTCCACGAAGAGATTTAACTGATTGTTCTCCTAAAACCCAACGAACAGCATCAACGATATTACTTTTACCTGATCCATTAGGTCCTACTACACAAGTGATATTATTATCTAAATTAATATTAATCTTATCTGCAAATGATTTAAATCCAGATATTTCGATTTCCTTTAAATACATAAAATCTACCTTCTATTCCTATATAATCATATAAGATTTAAGGTTTTTAGTCAAGAAAAAAGAGCTATACGCTCATTAAATCTTTTTCTTTTAATTCAAGTTCTTCTTCTGCTTTTTTATTATATTTGTTAACTAATTCTTGTATTTCGTCTTCTAGATGTTTTTGAGTATCCTCTGGAAAATCATTTTTCTCTACTAAATCAAGTCCATCACGTCTTGCATTACGAATAGAAATCTTTGCATCTTCCATCATTGCTTTAACTTGTTTAACTAATTCTTTACGTCTATCTTCTGTTAAATCTGGAATAACTATTCTAATTGATTCACCATCATTATTAGGAGTATATCCTAAATCAGCTTCATAGATACCTTTTTCAATACCAGATAAACAACTCTTATCAAATGGTTTAATTAATAATTGTCTTGCTTCTGGTACAGTAACATTAGCAAGTGAACGAAGTGGTGTTGGTACACCATAATAATTAACCATTACTTTATCTAAACTACTAGGATTTGCTCTACCAGTTCTTACTGTTTTAAATCTTTCTTGTAGGTTTAATACTGCATTTTCACACTTTTCTTCTACTTCTAATAAAATTTCATCTTCCATAAAATCACCTTCATTTATATTTTATTAATTTTTTACAAAATAATCAAGTAATATTTTAAAAATATATTGTTCCAAGGTTTAATTACTTGACAAAAAAAATATATATCTATATTATTATTTTAGATACGGAGGTTAAGATGAATGACTTTAGTTGGGGAATTATGATTTTATTATTTATAATTTCGTTTATATTTGTTGGAAGTACGTATATTAAAATAAAATTAGAAGCAACTAATTTTGAAGAAATGTTATTTTATTCTTTATGTATGGATATGATTGTTAATGAAGGTGGTATTACACCATTTTTACATGCACTTAAAGAATATAGTCCATTTGTTATTCTTCTTTCTTTCCTATTCTATTTATTATTTTTTGGTATTAGTGGTAATGTTGCTAATGATTTTTATCCATTATATTTTATTAGAGATAACCGTTTAGTTATTGTTTTATTACTATTATTTATATCAATTATTTATGCATTAAAAACAATAGGAATACTTGATTATTTACGTTATCATATTCAAAAATCTAGTACTATTAAAAATAATTATATTGATCCAAAGAAAACCAAAGTTGATTTTAATAAAAAGAATAATTTAATATTAATCTTTGTTGAATCATTAGAAAACACTTTTTTTTCAAAAGAACATGGTGGAGTTTGGGACTATGAAATAATGAATGAATTACATGAAATACTAGAAGATAAAGAGACAGTTAATTTCTTTGATCGAGATACTCAAAAAGGAATGTATATGATAATGGGTTCATCATTTACAAGTAGTTCAATCTTTGCTAATAACTCTGGTATTCCAATTAAATTGGGTTTATCAAGACGTGGATACAGTAAAAAGAAATATTTAGCTGGTGCATATAGTTTAGGTGAATTATTAAAAGATAATGGATATGAAAATGAAGTAATATCAGCCGCTAGTACAACATATGGGGGATTTAAAGAATTCTATACACAACATGGTGATTATACTATAATTGACAATGATAATATAAATGATTTTGGAATATATCCTGATAATAACCAAACTGGTGATTGGGGATTAAACGATATGGGCTTATTTGAAGTTGCTAAAAAAAGATTAGATGTTTTATCTAAAAAGAATAAGCCATTTAATTTACAATTAATAACTATTGATACTCATTTCTTTGATGGATTTATTGGTGATTACTCTGAAACAAAATTTAAAAGAAGATATGAGAATGTTTTTGCAACAACATCGAGACTAATTAAAGAATTTGTAGATCATGTAAAAAAACAACCATATTATAAAGATACAACAATTGTTATAGTTGGTGATCATCAAGCAATGCAAAGTACTTTTATAAATGATAAAATGTCTAAAAATAGAACAATATATAATTGCTTTATTAATCCAGTTAATAAAGTTAAAGAATCAAAAAGACTTTATACTCCACTTGATTTATATCCTACAATAGTAAGTGCATTAGGTGCTGATATAGATGGAAATAAATTAGCTCTTGGAGCAAATCTATTCTCTAACGAAAAGACATTAGCTGAAAGATATGGACTTAAAAAAATGGATAATGAATTAAAAAAACGTTCTAAGTTTTATGATGAAAAGATACTTAAATTAAAAAAATAAAATCCTTTTAAAAAAGGATTTTTTTATATCATATTATTTCTAGTAAATACTGATACATCTTTATTAATATAAATATTTAATTTACATTTAGTTACTATTTTTATAAAACCGAGTCCACGAATTACTACATCTTGGTAATAATCTATATCTAGTGAACGAATAGCTAAATCTTTTAGATTATTTCCTCTAAAACGACATCTTCTAATTTTTATCTCATTTGGAATATAGAAAGTTAAACTATTACGATCTCCTTCAATGTAATCAATTCTTAACATATCACCAATCAATAATGATTCATTCTTAGATAATTGATATGTTTTTGGTTTAATTTCTTTTTTTGAGTTTAATTTCTTAAACATTTTACTATCAACAAAATTAATAATATTATCTTTATCTGTAATACCTGGTGTATCTATTAAAGTTAATTCTTCATTAATTGGAATCATTATTCTATCTAAAGTAGTTGATGGTAGTGGTGCAATAGTTAGTTTAGTGTCACCATCTCCATAGTTTTTAATAAATTTATTTATTAAACTACTCTTACCTGCATTAGTATAACCAATTACATATACATTATTACTCTTTTTAAATCTTTCAATCTTTTTAAGTAATAAATCCATATTAGTATTCTTTTCACTACTAACTATTACAATATCATCATAACCTAAATTCATATTAGTAACATATTCTAATAATTTTTCATCTTTAACAGATAATGGCAATAAATCTCTTTTATTTAAAACTAGAATACAATCATTTGTAGTCATTTCTCTTATTTCTTGTAAATTATTTGGTAAATTAAGTATATCAACAACATATAGTACTAAATCATTAGTATTATTAATTCCTTCAATAATACCATCATAATCTACTAAACTACTTGATACACTTTCATATTCACCATAATTCTTTAGTCTAAAACAACGCATACACATGTCATTATCTAAACTAGTAGTAAATCCTAATTCCAAGATATTGTTATCTTGCATTAATACGCCACATCCACTACAATACTTCTTCATAGTATTCCCCTCTTTTTAATTTAATTATTTTTATTATTCTTTTTTCTAACCAACGATTAAAATAAGTTATTTTTAAATCTTTCTCACCAAGAGGATCAACTAATACAGTATACATCTTAAGACGATTTCCCATAAATATATCAGTTACTACTTGATCACCTATAATAGCTACTTCACTCATTTTAACATCATATTTTTTTAATAATAGTTTTCTAATCTTTTTAGTTGGTTTAACTACTGAATAGAAAGCATGAACATTCATATATTTGCCAATTCTTCGAACACGTTCTTTTTTATTGTTACTAGCAATAAATATTTTAAAATCATTATTTAATTTTTTAAATAACTCTACTACTTTATCACTGGGATAATCTTCATCTACAGTAATAATAGTATTATCTAAATCAAAGATAATTACTTTGATATTCTTCTTTTTTAAATATTCATAATTAATATCAAAAATACTTTTATAATATACTTTAGGCTTAAATATACTCATATCCTACTCCTATTATTATTGTACTAAATATCTTATTATTTGTCTATTTATTTTCTTTTAAATAATTATACAAGTTAACTGCTACATCATGTGGTAATACTTTTTCAAGTTCAGAAATATTAGCTTCTTTTATCTTTTTTAGTGATGAAAATTCTTTAAGAAGAGCTTTTCTTCTTTCTTCACCTACTCCAGGTACTAATTCTAAAATACTTGCAAGCATTCCTTTATTTTTAATATTACGATGATATGTGATAGCAAAACGATGTACTTCTTCTTGAATATTAGCTAAATAAAGAAATAAGTTACTATGTGAATCAATTTTTATTTCATTTAAATTTCTATCAATAATTGTATTAGTTTTATGATGAGAATCTTTTTTAAGTCCAATAACATTGATTGGTAAATTAAGCTCATTAATAATATCAACTACAGTCTTTACTTGTAATTCTCCACCATCAACAACTATCAAATCAGGTAATTTACCATTTTCCATAAATAATCGATAATATCTTCGATAAACTACTTCTCTCATAGCTGTTAAATCATCTTTAGTACTTACATCAACTTTAAATTTACGATACTCATCTCTTTTAGGTAGAAAATCTTCATAAACAACCATACCGCCAACATAATATGTTCCAAATAAGTGTGAGTTATCAAATGATTCCATTCTACTTACTTTATCTACATTAAGTAGTTTCTTTAATTCATCAAGTGCTTCTAATCTTTTTTCTTCGTTTTGATTTAATTCATTTTCTTTTTCTTCTAAATATATTTTAGAGTTTGAATAAGCTAAATCAAGTAGTTTTTTGATATCACCTTTTTCTCTTGTTTCAACCTTGATATTTAAATAATTTGATAATAGATTTTGATCAATTATCTCAGGTACAAAGATTTGTTTAGGTAAAATATTCTTATCATAAAACTTAATAATATATTCAAGTAGTGCGTCTGATGAATCCTGAAGTGTATTAATTATTTTCTTTTCTCTTCCAAATAATGTTCCACCTCTTATAAAGAAAGCTGTTATTGATAAATAATTATTATTTTGGTAACAATTAAATAAATCAAAATTATAATCTTTATTTAATACAATAATTTGATTCTTTAAAGTAATATTAATATCATCAATCATTCTTTTATATTCAAGAGCTTTTTCAAAATTAAGTGAATTACTTGCATCATTCATTTTTTCATTAAGTCTTTTAACAATAAAACTACTATCACCATTTAAGAAAGCTTTTATTTCATGAACCATTTCTTCTAGTTTTTTATTATCGACTTCCATTTTACAATAACCAAGACATTCTCCTAAATGGTAATATAGACAAACATCTTTTTTTAGTTTCTCACATTTACGAAGTGGATATATTCTATTTAACATATTAACTGTTCTTTTAGCACTACCTACATTAGGAAATGGTCCATATAAATTATTTTTATTTTTCTTTAATTTTGGATTTCTAATTATCTTTAATAATGGATATTTATCATTAGTAAATTCAATATATGGATAACTTTTATCATCTTTTAATAACACATTATATTTTGGATTATATTTCTTAATTAAAGTAATTTCTAATATTAAACTTTCTAATTCAGATGAAGTTACTATATATTCAAAATCATGTATATTAGATACTAATACTTTAGTTTTGCCAGTAACTCTTCCATTAAAGTAACTACTTAATCTTTTCTTAAGATTTTTAGCTTTTCCAACATAAATAATTACTCCATCAGCATCTTTCATTTGATAACTTCCAGGAAGCTCTGGTGTATTAGCTAATTTCTCTTTAAACATAAATATCACCTAGACATATTTTATCATAAAAAAACACATTCTATGAATGTATTTTATTTTTTTTCTCATAAATAATTAATAATATATTAGAAATAAACGTTAAATATAACATAATCTTTATTTTAGTTTCTGAAATATTAAAGAAATTAAAATTTAATTTTGTTTTTGAAATAATATTATTATCAAATAATGTACGATAATCAATAATTATAATAGCCAATAATACTAATACACATACTATATTAAAGAACATATTTTCTTTACCTATATTGAAAAAGAAACTAAATACAAAAACTATTAATACTAATAATAAAGGAATAGATATTGGTAAAATAGATGTTATTCCTAATTCATAAGTATCCATCTTCATAAATAATATATAAAGAGTTATAGTAAAAGCAATTAATAAAAAGATTATTTTAGTATAGAAAAGAATTCTATTAAATATTTTATCCATTAACTCCTCCTAATTCATTACATATATTAAGTAATACTTTAGAATAAGTTAAATAATTACTAAGAATAAAATGATAATTATCTTCTATTTTATTATCTAATTTACTATCATATAATATTAAACTATTATTAACAAAGATAGAATTTAAATATTTAGAATTATTAGCCAATAACATAACTGTTTCATTATATTTATTACTAATATCTAAACTTATTAAATTACTTACCCAATTATTATTAATCAAGTCTTCCATAAAATAATCATTTAATTCATATAAATCTTTAACTGTTAACTTCATCTTTGGAATTAGTCGATATACACCACTTCTTTTTAATGTATCAACAGCTTTAGATAAAGAAAGATATACTTTATTATCTAAAGAATTATGATTATTTACAAAGTCTTCTATCTCATTAACATTTTCTTTATATTTTAGATAATCATTATCTGCTTCACTAACTACTGTATTAGTTGTTAAACTATTATAATGTTTTACATTAATTATAATAATATAACTTGATATTACTAACAAAACACCAAATAAGAGATAAACTAATATTTTTATATATTTCATTCATGCTCCTTCATATTAATTACATAATGGAAGTGTTTGTTTTCATAACCAACATCGCCTTCCTTAATTTTAATTTTTAATGAATAATCATGAATTCCATCTACTAAAATAATATTCTTATCTAGTACATTGTTTTGTAAAGAACCTAAATTACCTTCGCGAATAACTTTATTATCTAAAGTTAATTCATATTCTAGTTCTTCTCTTTTAAGTCTTGTAGAAGGTGTACATCCATCTCCACCCTTTGAATCTTCTAATAAAATAACATAATTATAATGTTTATTAGAATGATTTTTTACTGTGAAATAATATGTTGGGATAATACTCTCATCATCGTCAGTGTTTGCATTAATATAGTTAATATTTCCTGAATTAATTAACTCAACACCCTTTAAGAATTTCATTGCTGGACTTGCATCAATTAATCTAGCTTCATATTCATGAAAATATGTATACCATAAGTAAGAAGCTATACTAACAAATATCATTAAGCAAACAATAGCGATAGTAAGAATGTTTTTATTCTTCAAACACTACCACCTTCTTTTTATTATTATCATTTACTGGAGTTACTCCATTATTTTTTATATTTTTAAATAGTTTTACTAAATCATAAGAGATAATAGCCACACTTGGTAAAAGAATAGCAATAATCCATCCATAATATTCAATTAGGAAGAATTTTAAATATCCAATCTTTGGTACTCTCATGACTACTTTACCTTGAATTTGGTTATATTTAACTGGTGTTCTATCAATTGTTTCGTTATGATCACCTTTAGTTATAAAGACTTTTTCATTATTAACATTTTCAATATTTATAACACGGTGTGTAATTAAAATACCATAAAAAGATGGATCAGTTGAACGATAAGTTATTACATCATTAACTTTAATACTATCTTCATCTGCTCTTTTAATAATTACTGCGTCTTGTACTTTAATTAAAGGTTCCATACTTCCTGAAACAATTACATATGCGCCATATAATGGTGTTTCTAGTTTACGTCCTTTGATAGTAAAATCAATAAAATACGATAATAATACTATCCCAACTAAAACTAGAATAACGATGATAGCATACATAATAGTAGAAGCCATGTAGTTTAATAACCACTTAATATCTTTCCATGCACTTGCCATTTTATCACCCAATTATTCCTGTGCGTAAACATTTACTCTAGTTCTATATGTTCTTGATTCACTTAAATAATTACTGTTGTTTAATTGTAAATCTTCAGAAACCCACATTCTAAAAGTAAAATCTATGTATCCACGAGATGCTTCAGCACTGCTTATTACACCTTCATAGATTATTTTCTCATTATTTTTGTTTTTATACTTACTATATTCATTATATGTTTTAATTCTATTACTTGGACGATAACAATTTCTAATATCGCCACCATCTTTAACTAAGAATAGTTTAACCCATTCATCATCTAAAGTACTTCCATCAAGTTTTTCAACAGTTATTGTATATTTAACACCAACTGCATCTTGATTAAATTTTAATTTAAAATCATTAGTACGTTTATCCCCTTGTAAGTTTTTACCAACTTCATCAGCAATTGGGAATTGATTAACTAAATAGATATAATTACCATTTTCATAATTATATTCAAAAACAATATTCTTAGATACATCTTCTTGTTTTGGTGTAGGAGTTGGTTTTGGTTTAGGTTTAGTCGTAGGTTTTACTGTTGGTTTAACAGTTGGAGTTACTGTTGGAATAGTGCTTGGTTCAATTGTAGGTTCAATAGTTGGGTCTACTGTAGGCTTAGCAGTTGGTTTAGTTGGTTTACCAGGTTTGTATTTCTTTATTGCAACAATATTATTAACTGGTTGTTTTTTACGATTATTCTCATATACTACTCCACCACTAGAAATGTCATTTTTAACACCTTTGCAGTATACATGAATAATTGAATAACCAATTATTGCCAAGATAAGTACCATAAAAAATATTACACCATTACGACTATTATTTTTCATATACACTCCTATTATAAGGATACCACAATATATATATTATTTCAATTTTATTTATAAAAAAAAGAACAAAATAATGTCAACTATTTCGTTCGTTTAATGGCATCCATAAAATTACTTACTTTAAGGGCCCAAGAAGAATTTCTTCCATATGTTTTATACATCTTATAAGGTGCTTGCATTTCTTTAGTATAATAATCTTTACTAATTAAATTAACAACATCATAAATAGAATCTTCTATTTTTTCATATTTTTTATATGCTCCGCCAAAACAACCAGGACTTCCTTTCATACCAGTTGCATTATTACATTCTTTAAAAATTACTGAACATTCTATCTTACAATTAGTACTTTCTAATAATATACCACTTATTAAATATGGATTAACACCCTTATTAATTGATGTTTTAGCAATATACTCACCATATCCCTCAAGAGGAGTTTTTTTGCAATATTTATCAATTTTCTTACCTATTGCATCATAGTTTTCACCATTATATTTTGTATCAACTACAGTGTTGTCTTCTTCCTTTTTATCATCATCCTCTTTAACAGGAGTTGGTTCAACAGGTTTATCTACAGGATTTAAATATATCATAAAATTATTATTAAACATTAGAATATTAGCTTGATTAATACCATATAATAGTAAAAAGTTAAATGCTATTAGTATTAAAAAGATAAACCCTTTACGCATAATATGCCTCCTTTTATTATTCTTCTATTTGTGCTTCAATAACCTCATATTTTTCTATTTTCTTTTCACATTTTCTAAATCTTAATTCAGTAAAGAAATCAAGTAATGCATCAACAATTAAAAATGCTCCAATAAAACGTATTAATAGATATGATATTTCTTTGGCTTTAACTATAATTGCAATAGCAAAACCTAAAAATATTAATCCAACAATTAAATTAATGATCCAACTTTTATAATTTAGTTTTTTAAGTCTAATACTATTTATTATAAAACGTATTGCATCCATTAATATTATTACCCCTGCACAAAATGGAATAAGTGAACCTAAGGTATCCGGATTAAGTATTAAAAATAAACCAAAACTAATACAAATAATACCAGCTAAGAAATCAAATTTACCATACATTTCAATTTCTCTTTTTTGATATAGAGAAATGGAATAAATAACACCATAAATAATTACTAAAATACCAATTACATAATTAACAGCATCACTTATAAAACTAGGATTTAAAAGCATTATTAAACCTACAATGATATATATAATAGAAACTGCATATGAACTAGTTTTAAACTTCTTTAGTACTTCCATTTACATCACCTAGTGATATCATACTATATTTTTATGCTTTTTTCTACCATAAATTTATTTTTTTATTAATTATTTTATTTAATTGTCATTTTTCCAAATAATTGTTATAATGTTTTAGAAGGAGATGATAAAAATTTGAAAAAATTATTATTTTTATTAGCTACAATATTTTGTTTTTCAGTAACAAATGTTTATGCAGATACTATTAATAAAATTGATCTTGATATATATATAGATCAAAATGGTAATGCAGAAATAACTGAAAAATGGGATGTACAGGCTAATAGTGGAACCGAATGGTTTAAACAACTATATGATATTGGTAATTCCAAAGTATCAGACTTTAAAGTATCGATGGATGGTGTTCCATTAACATATAAAAATTGGGATGTTAATGAATCAAGAAGTGCAAAAGCTGGTTATTATGGAATTAATTATGTTAGCGAAGGAATAGAATTATGTTGGGGTAAAACAGATTTTTCTAATCATACATTTACGTTAACATATAAGTTATCTAACGTTATATTTAATGTTAGTGATGCACAAGTATATAACTGGACTATTTTCCCAAAGATTTATGATAATAATAGTCTAAGAGATTTTAACATAAGAATTAGAAGTTTCTATGAATTCCCTGATGAATTAGATGTATGGGGATATGGTTATAAAGGTTATGCTTATGTAGAAAATGGAGTTATTAAAGCTTCTAAAGAAGAAAATTCTGATATGGAAGATAAGTATGTAGTACTTCAAGTTAAATTCCCAGTTAATACATTTAATACTACAAATACTAATAGTAATTTCACAACATGGGATGATGTTCATAAAGCTTCTGAAGAAGGAACATTTGAATATGACTATGGTGAAGGAACTACAAAAACTTCAACATGGCAAAAAATATTAAACTTTATTCGTGGATTATTTGTATTTATACCAATAATTATTGCTACTGTAATAGGAATAGCTGTTGGTAATAAAAATGGTTATGGTTATAAAGGTAATAAAACTATTGATAAAAAACAAGTTCCAAACTTTAGAGATATACCTTGTAATAAAAATATTTATTATGCAAATGCCCTACTATTCTTAAATAACTTTGAATATAAAGAAACTAATATTCTTGGTGCAATTATTCTTAAATGGGTAAAACAAGAAAAAGTTGGATTTATAAAACAAGATGTAGGAATATTTAAAAAAGAACAAAACTGTCTTGATTTAAGACGTCAACCTACTTTTGATATTGCAGGTGAACAAAAATTATTTGATATAATGTATGAAGCTTCTGGTGATGGAATTCTTGAACCAAAAGAATTTGGTAAATGGGCAAGAAAAAATTATAGTAAATTCTTTGATATCTTTAAAGACTTTAAAAATAATGAAATAAGTAGATTACGTACAGAAAATCATATCTATAAGAGAGTTAATAAAGAAGAATGTAAAAAAGGTAATGTAATGGATGATACTATTTATGAAGATAGTACTAGATTATATGGCCTTAAAAAGTTCTTACAAGAATTCTCAAGTATTAATACAAGAGAAACTATTGAAGTACATATTTGGGATGAATATTTAATGTTTGCTTACCTATTTGGTATTGCAGATAAAGTTGCTAAACAACTTAAGAATTTATATCCTGAATTATTAGAACAACAACAAAATATGGACTATGCTACAATTATGATGATTAATAATTTCTCAGCTACAACAGTAAGTGCTGCATCTAGTGCAAGAAGTGCTGCTGAACACTACTCTGCTGGTGGTGGAGGATTCTCATCAGGTGGCGGAGGCGGAGGTTCCTTCGGTGGTGGAGGATCTTTCGGAGGTCGTTAAAAAATAAAACATCTAGAAATAGATGTTTTTTTATATAAAATAAAAAGACTATTTCTAGTCTTTTTAGAACTTAACTTGTGGATTTTCTTTTTCTGCTTCAGTTGCTTCAAAGAATGGTTCAGGTTTAAATCCAAACATACCAGCAACAATGTTGCTTGGGAATACTTCAATTTTATTCTTATATTTTAATACTGCATCATTATAGAATTGTCTTGCATAAGATATTTTATCTTCTGTATCCTTTAAGTTGCTTTGTAAATCTAAGAAATTAGTGTTAGCCTTTAAATCAGGATAACTTTCAGCTAAAGCAAATAATCTTGATAAAGCTCCAGATAATTCACCATTAGCTTTCATTTCTTCTTCAGCACCTTGAGCATTAACTGCTTTATTTCTTGCAGCAATTACAGCTTCTAATGTTTCACTTTCATGTTTAGCATAACCTTTTACAGTTTCAACTAAGTTAGGTATTAAGTCAGCACGACGTTTTAATAAGACATCAATTTGTGACCATTGATCTTTTACCATATTACGTAGTTTTACTAATACATTATATGTTGACACAAAATAAAGTGCTAATAAGACAACTACTCCAATAATAATCCCTATTACCATATTCTTTTTTCCTCCTCAAAATAAATTATAGCATTTTTTAAATATTGTGTCTATTTATTTTTAAAAAACTATTGAACTATTTGTAAAAATATTGTATAATTTACTTTGTTACGTCCTGGTAGCTCAGCTGGATAGAGCAACGCCCTTCTAAGGCGTCGGTCAAGCGTTCGAATCGCTTCCGGGACACCATTTTAAAAATAAGAACGAAAGTTCTTTTTTTTATATATATTATTACAAAAAGTGTTATAATTAATTTAGGTGATGAAAATGGAAGAAAAAATCAATGGTGTTCTTGATAAACTAAGACCATTCTTAATTAATGATGGTGGAAATATTGAGTTTGTTAAATATGAAGATGGAATATGTTATATAAGTTTTATGGGAGCTTGTAGAGATTGTGCACTTAATAGTATTACTTTAAATGAAGGAATTAAAGAAGCTCTAGTAAATGAAATACCAGAGATAACAGATGTAAAACTAGTTTAATTTACATCTTTTTCTTTTCAGTTAAATATGATAAACTTATTATGGTGATAAGATGGAAATGTTAAAAAAGATCAAACTAAAAGAATGGTTAATATTTCTTGGAATACTATTCTTATTTTTATATTTAGATTATTTTGTTGTTGGTGTTTATTTTACAGCTAGAACTAATATGAATAATCTAACTCTTTTAGATAAATTAATTATTTTGTTTTCTAAGTATATTATTTTAATAATTATATTCTTAGCAAGAGACTTTAAATATTTAAAAGAAAAATGGATTGATTTTAAAAAGAATTTTAAGAAGTATACTAAAATAGCTTTTAAGAATTGGTTTGCTGGTTTTCTTATTATGGTAGTTTCTAATATTATTATTAGTCACTTTATTAATGGTATTGGTGAAAATGAATCAGCGGTTCAAGAATTAATAACTAAGTTACCAGTATTAGCATTTATGTTAACAACAATCTTTGCTCCATTTATTGAAGAAATGGTTTTCCGTAAATACTTACAAAATTGTGTTAATAACAAAACTTTATATATGATACTAAGTGGATTAATATTTGGATTTATTCATACTCAAATTGATGTTAATATAATGGAATTACTTTTAATAATACCTTATGGAGCTTTAGGTTTTATGTTTGCTAAAACAATCAACGAAACAGATAATATATATACTACAATAATGATGCATATGTTTCATAATGGTTGCTTAACTCTACTAGCACTAGGGGGAATCTAATGACAAGTCGTTCTGAGAAAAATAAAAAATATGTTGATGAAATAAATAAAGAAAAGACTCTTCATATTACAAAAATAGTTTTAAAAATATTATTTGTTATTATTGTTATACTTGCTTTAATCTTTCTATATGGAAAATTTTATGAACCAAAGAAATTAAAAACTAATGAATTTATAATAAGAGATAATAATATACCAAGTGAATTTAATGGTATTAAAATATTACATTTCACAGATTTACTTTATGGTAGTAATCAAAATAGTTTAGATAAAGTAAGTGAAGAAATAAAATTAATTAATCCTGATATTATTATTTTTACTGGTAATATTATTAGTGAAGATTATCAAGTTAATGAAGATGAAATTAAAATATTAACTGATTTCTTTAATAATATGCCATATACTATTGGTAAATATGTAGTTAATGGTGATAAAGATAATCAAAATTATCATTTAATAATGGAAAATACAGATTTTATTATTCTAAATAATGAAATAGTACCAATATTTAGTGGAAATAATAAAATTAATTTAATTGGTATTAATCATGATACTGTTAAAGAAATAAAAAATGATAGCGAAGATTACACTATTACAATGATTAATAATTATGACGAGTTTAGTAAATATAATTTAAAATCTAATTTAATATTAGCTGGACATAATTTAGGTGGTGAAATAAGAATTTTTGATTTACCACTTCTTGGACTTGATAAACATCTTAATAATTATTATGAAGAAAATAGTAGTAAAATATATATATCAAGTGGATTAGGTTCAATACATAATATAAGGATAATGAATAAACCTAGTATGAATGTATATAGATTATATAATAATTAAAAAAACATGTTTAACATGTTTTTTATTTTCCTTGTAATTTTTTTAATTCTTTTCTAAGTCTTTTTATTTCAGCTTTTCTTTCTTGTTCTTCTCTTGCTATTCTTACTTCTTCTGGTTCATATTCAACTACTTCTACATAACCACATCTTTTGCAAGTTCTATGCCATTCGTTTTTTTCATATGGCATACCTTCAACCCATTGATGATCAATAAATCCATTAGATATACCAGTTACTTTTACATATTCCCAATCACTATACACATGACCTTCTTGTTCACATTTGTTTTTATTCTCTTCATGTATTTGATGATTAAGATAACTATCAACTACTTCGATTATACTTTCTGCTACTATTTTTCTATACTCTGGAGTTAACTTTTCATATTTTTCTAAAAGAGCTACTAAATCATTGTTGATTTGTTTATTCTCACGAGATTTAACTAGTTCTTCAAATAGTTCTCTAACTCTTTTTGATCTTTCTTGATCATATTCTTCTTCAGAATACATTCTTTCATTTTGTCTTAAATAATTAATTATAGATTCAGATACTCTTACTTGACCTCTTTCAGATAATAAAAGAAAATCTTCAATCCATTTTTCGTCTTTCATAAAACCTCTCTTCTTAAGTATTAGTTTAACATAATTAAAAATGGTATTCAAAAATATTTGTCAATACTTTGTAAAAAAAAATAGTCATCTGACTATTCATTTTCATATGGTGCTTGTCAAGGGACTCGAACCCTTACATCTTTTGGATATACGATTTTGAGTCGTACGCGTCTACCAATTCCGCCACACAAGCAACTGAAAACTATTGTATCATACAATAGTTATTTTTTCAATAAATTAAAGTTTTAAGCTTAATATTTTCTCTTTATTTAACTCTTTATGAGAAGATAGATCATATATTGGTAAACTAGTATTTTCTTCATTAACACAGTTTACTAATCCTTTTATAAAATCTAGTTCTCTTATCATTTCTTTTGGATATAAATGTAACATAGTTCTAGATAAATGATAATCTATTCCAACAAAGTATTTTGGATCTATTTCTAAATATTGTTGATATTCTCCATCATATTCACTTGTTCTAAGAGGGACTCTAGTATTAATAAAGAAGTATCTAATATTTCTTGCTCTTTTAGCATAACGTGGATTTATACCATCTATTATAAATTTAACATTATTATCAAATCTTTTAATTAATTCACTAGAATGAAAATTATTTTGATATAAAGAAATATAATACTTACCATTAAATCCAAATGGTACATCATCCCCTCTTAAATAAGTACATTTAATACCCTCTTTTAAAATACTACTAATTATTTTAAAGTTATTATCTGTTGCATGCAAAAACCAATCCCTGTTATCAAGAATATCTTTATCTTCAATAAATTCAATAACTTCTCTTCCGTCCATATTACTCCTTTATACAAGAAAAAGAAACTGAAAAGTTTCTATGGATTTAATCTATTAGGTCCACGGAATACAAATTCAGTTTCTTTAATTGTTAAGCCTAAAAGTAGCATAGTAAGTCTATCTACACCTATAGCAAATCCTCCATGTGGTGGACAACCATATTTAAAGAATTGTAGATAAAATTCAACGTCTTTACCTAAGCCTTTTTCTTTAGCATTTTTAACTAATTCATCATAACGATGTTCTCTTTGAGCACCACTAGTTATTTCAGCTCCACGCCAAATTAAGTCATAACCTTGTAGTACACCATTTTCATCTCTCATATGATAGAATGGTCTTTTTGTTGCAGCATAATCAGTGATAAACATAAACTCTGAATTATATTTATCTTTAGCTAATTGATATGTTAGTTTTTCAGCTTCTGCATTCATATCACCAACATCTTCTTTTGGTATATCAAAATTATATCTTTCATGTAATTCTTGATATAAGTCTTTTAATTTAATTCTTGGGAATGGTTTAGTTGGAATAATTACTTCTTTTCCATATAATTCTAATATCTTATCACCATATTTTTCTTTTACTTTAGTAAGACCTGATATTAATAAATCTTCTTCTAAGTCCATAACATCTTCAAATGAATCAATATATGAGAATTCTAAGTCAAATGAAGTAAATTCAGTTGCATGACGATTAGTATTAGAGTTTTCCGCACGGAAACAAGGTGCTACTTCAAATACTCTATCCATTCCTGCAGCCATAGCCATTTGTTTATAAAATTGTGGTGATTGAGCAAGATATGCTTTATCATCGAAATATTTTACTTCAAATACACTAG
>JAEEGK010008065.1_pt1 | contig 24962 bp, 22 predicted proteins | sample 8958771 | NCBI WGS metagenome assembly JAEEGK01 (sample SAMN16246547, study PRJNA631951) | gut metagenome | biome: gut microbiome; feature: rumen; material: SC-attached | host: Bos | place: Iran: Karaj | collected 2018-10
GTTATATCAAACGTGTTCCTGTTACAAAGTATAAAAAGCAGGGTAGGGGAGGAACAGGAAGCAGCGGTACAAATCTTCTTGATGATGATTATGTTAATCAGCTCTTTATTGGTTCTACAAAGGAACATCTGTTATTTATAACTAACATCGGAAAAACTTATTGGATTAAAATCCATGAAATCCCAGAAAGTGAAAAGGCAAGTCGTGGTGCCCACATTAAAGGATTGCTGCAGGTTGGACCGGATGAAGAAATTACAACAATCGTTTCTCTCAAAGAGTTCTCTGATGATTTGTATCTCTTCATGACGACAGCAGAAGGTGTTGTTAAGAAAGTCAGAACTTCAGATTTCAAAAATGCAAAGACACGTGGTATTCTTGGAATCAAATTGCATGAAGGCGATAAGCTGATTAGTGCAGTTCAGACCGATGGTAATTCTGAAGTGATGTTAATAACTCGCCGCGGAAAAGCATTGCGACTCGATGAAAAGGTTATACGCTGCATGGGTAGAACTGGTGGTGGTGTTCGCGGTATTAAACTTAGCGAAGGTGATGAAGTTACATCGGCAGTAAAAGTTGAACAGGATTCAAACATCATTCTTCTTACAGAGCGTGGTGTTGGAAAACGAATTAAATATGATTTGTTCTCTATTCATGGACGAGGAACCGGTGGCCAGCGAATCTTTGGAAATGTTGATAATAAAGGTGAAATAATTGGTGCCCTTAGCGTTAAAGATTCTGATGAAGTTGTCTGTATGACAAGTCAGGGAAAGACACTGAGATTCAGAGCTTCTGAAATCAAAGAGCAGGGACAGGGTGCTTCTGGTGTAAAAATTGTTAATATTAAAGAGCCAGATTTCCTTGTTGGAATTGATAAAGTCCAGGATAAGGATGATGAATAAGTTTATATTCTAATTCTATATAATATATAGAGTTAGAATATAATTTATAAAAAATACTTAAATTTCAATATTTTAAGTTGACAAAAAATATTATTTAATAAATAATTATAAACATAGGGATAAAGTTATACTAAATAGCTTTACGGGTGACAAATATATATTCATCAGGCAGGAGCTGATCGTATTTTTTTTACGGTCAGCTTTTTTTGTTTTAAAAGTTATCCACAACTTATTCACAATTGTGGATAAGTCAAAGATATTGATTTTGGAAGAATTGTTTCACATGAAACATAAAGTGATTTATGCACAAGCAAAATGTGTATATTGTGGATAAGTTTGATTAGCATATTTGAATAACATAAAGCCCGTTTTTTTTTGATTGATACAGTAACCGACCATAGATTAAGCTTATTGAATAAGTCCATTTTCTAATTGTCTTTTTATATGTTCCACGTGAAACATAATACTTGATTGGTTATTTTAATTGGGGCAAAAGATGAAAGGACTGTTTCATGTGAAACATAATACTTGATAGATTTACCAGAAACAAAAGATAACATATTGTTTTATGTGAAAAACTGTATAAACTTTTCTTTTGAAATGAAATTGTGATTCATTTGACAGAAGATCTTAATACAGAATTGGTCATAAATCACTTTTCTAAGAATTGTCTTTTAATACTGGGAACTACAAAAAGTGTTTCACGTGGAACATAATTCGAGGCAGACCTATCTGTTGATGCTCAACAATAAAATTTTTGTTTCACGTGGAACATAAAACAGGATGGAACTAACGATTGAGGTTCGACAGCTTAAAATATTGAATAACTTATTTACACTACAAATACTTTGATTATTTTTGATCTCTTATGTAGCCGACATTTATTATCAAGAATATATGATATTGTTCCACGTGAAACAATATCATGTTTGGCTTATGGTTTTTTGAAGTAGGGTAGGGATAAAGTACTGTGAGTTTGTTTGTATATATATCCTGTGTTGTTTTTATCGAAATGTAAGTATTTATGTTCCACGTGAAACTTTTGGTTAAGAATGCTTTACACCACAAAGAACATCATATTCTACATGAAACGTAATATTATATATTATTTTTTTTGCCATTTGATGAATAGATTATTATATAGAATCGTGGAAACGTGGTTTATGAAGAATTATCTAGACACTTTTGTTTCAAGCTTCACGTTATTTTGTGTTCCACGTGAAACATGCCCAAAGAAACAGTTTTCATATCTCAATAAAAAGGTTCCAGGTGAAATATATCCTTAAAAAAAAACTATTGCAACCAAAAAAAGTTCCACGTGGAACATGCTCTAAAAACACTTTTATATCACGAGAAAAAGATTCCATGTAATTCATATTCTTAAAATCTTCTGATGCTACACGGAAAAATGTTTCATGTGAAACAATCTCTGAGAAACTTCATTTACACCACAAAAATAAGTATTCTTGTGATATATGCTCATAAAAGCTTTTTTTGTCCACCACGAAAATAATGTTCCACGTGAAACAATAATTCTCTAATGAAATAATATCTAATCCTCAAACAAAATCTTTACAATGCAAAAATAATCTTAAAAATCCCGCAAAAAACAAGAAATAAAAAATAACGAACGGTTGTTAGTTTAAAAAATAACGACAATACAGTTCTTAATAAAGTATTCGCTCAAAAACTATGCCTTTACACAGCGTTTTGAATTATGATTGCATGGAGGTTGATTAAAATAGTTCTAAATAGTTGATGTGATTAAAATGTAGACGTAAAGATACGAAATGTTGACGTAAAGATATGGAATGTAGACGTAAGGATATGGTCTTTTGTTTTTTTTATAATCAGCCGCATTGGGCTGATTATAACTCTAAATAAACAGTTCTGCCAGGAAAACTGTTCCGCAGCAGATACAGGCAACTGGGAAAAGTCCGAGATTCAAATAAGAAACTATAATTCCAACAGCCAGGGCAATTATTCCAGAAACAGGCGATTGTGTTGCTTCAATAATGGCCGGGAAAGTCATAACTGCCAGAGTAACGTATGGAACATAATATAAAAAGGATTTTATAAACTTATTCTTAATTGGTTTTCTAATCAGTGTAAGAGGAAGAACTCTAATCAGATAAGAAACAAAAGCTGCTGTAAAAATGTAAATATATGGATTTCCACTCATTTTTCTTCCTCCTTTTTGGAGATATCAGTTTTTTCTTCACATACAGATGCCTCTGTATGTGAAGTTTTCATCTCATTAATAGCTTCTTTATCCTCAATTGGCTTAATAATCGCAACAATTGATGAAATCAGAACAGTAAGAATAATCGTTCTTGTACCGCCCGAAAGTTCTTTAACAAAAGGGATAATTCCGCAGATATAACTTGCAATAAAACTCACAATAACCGCAATTGCAATAATTACATTCTTTTTTGCAGGCGGTATGATAATTGCAAGAAACATTCCATACAAAGCAACCGACAGAGCACTAACAACCCTAAGTGGAAGAATATTTCCTGCAATAATTCCCAGGGAAGTACCAATACTCCACAAAGGAACCGCAATCGCAATCGCACCGTAATTATAAAGAGGATTCAGATTTCCTTCCTGCGCAATCGAAATACCAAAGATTTCATCAGTTACACCAAAGCCAACTCCAAGTCTGTGAATAAACTTAGTTTCAGAAGAAAACCTTTGGCTCAAAGAACAGCTCATCAAAAAATAGCGCGCATTTACTACAAAAGTAATAATTGCAACTTCAATATAACTTGCTTTCTCAATAATTGAATTAAAAAGCGCATTTTCCCCTGCCGATGCAACATTAAAGAAACTTGCAATAAATCCCTGCAGAGGAGTAAGGCCCGCCTTTTGAGCTACAATTCCCAGCGAAAAAGCAACAGCAAAATAACCAAGTCCAATAGGAAGTCCGTCGCGCAATCCTCTTATAAAACCATACGATTTAATCTTATCTTTCATAATAAACAGTTAAAGCCCCAGCAGCCTTTTTGCGTTATTGTACAAAACAGCCTCTTTATCCGATTCAGATAAATCCAGCTGATTAAACCTTTTTAATTCATCTTCATGATTCCACATTGGAAAGTCAGATCCAAAAAGCATTTTATCAACGCCATGCTTTTTTATAATTGCATTTGCCTTTTCAATAGGAAGCTTCCACAAAGAACTTGAAGTATCAAAGTAGAGATTGTTTCCGGCAAGAACTTCCAGACTTTCATCCCATTCTGTATAACCGCCAAAGTGAGCTGCAATAATAGTAAGCTTAGGATGTTTTTTAAGAACATTCAAAATCCTTCTTGGACCCGAAAAATCGTAACGGCAGTCTCCAGCGTGAAAAAGAACCGGCATCTTTAATTCCGTCAGAACTTCATAAACATCATCCATCTGCGGGCAATCTGCCTGGAACTTCTGGAAATCAGGATGGAGTTTTAATCCTACTAAACCTAGTTGTTTAATTCTTTTTAATTCCTGCTCAAAGTTTTTATAATCCTGATGCATGGTTCCAAAGCCAATAAATTCCTTATGCTTATCCATTTCAGCAAGAATAAAATTATTGATTGATTCAACCTGTTCAGGCTTAGTCGAAACCGAATGAACGATGTATTTTTCAACACCGATTTTCGAACCGCTTTCAATTAATCTCTCAGAAACACCCTTGTAGGCCATTGGTGCATCTTCATAAAAAGAACTTACCGCAGCCGTTGCTTTTTCAGCAATTTTCTCCGGGTAAATGTGGGCATGTATATCTATAATCATGACAAAATCCTTAAAATAAAAAGATAATTGATTATAGAAAAAAATATCGACTTGTTCAAATTAATGATTTGAAAGATGATAGGAAAGATATGGGCGAAATCTCTTCACCCCAACCGGCCTTGCGCAGTTCGCTAACGCTCAGCCGCTTCACTCATTAACTAACGAACGTTAGTTAATGAGCTCCAGTGGCTGCCTTACGGCACTGCTCCACGCCGGCGCATGTTGCAGCTTAATATTCTGTTTTTACTTACTATAATTACGTTTTACTTTTTTAGTTGTTGTCATCTCCAAAGGTTCATCCAAAATAGTAACCTTTGAGATTCTCTGGTATGGCTGTAATGTTCTGTTTACTCTGTCAATGTAAGCATTAACTTCATTCAAAATTGCAGTTTTACTTGCTTCAGATTTATCCTCACGTTTAACGTTGATTCTTGTAAGCAGCGAATCAGCAGGATAAACCAAAGCTTCAATACCTTCAGACTTTGTAGCTTCATCCATGATGTAGCCCTGAATTGTAATCTGCTCAAGTTCATCATCCAACTGGAAGGCATTTTCAATTTCTTCTGGATAAACGTTTTTTCCGCCTTCTGTAACAATCATATTTTTTGCACGACCAGAAAGCATTACATAACCATCGCTGTCAATCCATCCCAAGTCTCCAGTTTTAAACCAGCCGTCTTCTGTAAAGGTAGCTTTAGTTTCTTCAGGCATCTGATAATATCCCTGCATAACCATAGGACCTTTTACACAAAGTTCACCAACTCCATCTTCATCAGGATTCAAAACCTTAAACTCAACGTCACGGAGATTTTTTCCTACACTCTGAATCTTAAATGCATAAACAGGATTCAAGGCAATAATTGGCGAAGTTTCTGTAAGACCGTAGCCTTGAACAAAGTCGATTCCAAGCTCGTTGTAAATTTTAAAGATGCTTGGTGCCAATGGACCGCCGCCACAGATTGCAATTCGCAGAGTGTAGATGTTTGCCTGTTTAAGAACAGATTTAAAGAGAACTTTTCCAGGATTACAGTTAAAGAGTTTTTTGATTATGAAAGACAAACCAAGCAGGAACTTTATAATTCCGTAAACAACTGGACCCTTAGATTTTATTCCCTTCATAATTCCGGCAAGCAGTTTGTTAAAGAGCAAAGGAACGCCAAGAAGCATTGTAATCTTTCCTTCCTTTAATTCTTTCATAAGTCGACTGACTGCCATGCTCTTTCCGAATACAACTTCTGCACCAACCGAAATTGCTTCAATAAAAACTGCAACCATTGTATAAGCATGATGCAGAGGAAGCAGAGCGTAGAAAACATCAGTAGAATAGATATTCATATTTGTTTGTGCCAGATAACAGTCACTCACAATATTTTTATGGGAAAGCATAACGCCTTTTGGAATACCTGTAGTTCCACTTGTGAACAAAATAGCAGCAATTTCATTTTCTGTTGGAAGTGTTATTTGAGCAGTTTCATCTGATTTAAGATTATATGCATAAGTATCAGAATACTTTGGACTCAAAGAATAGGTTTTAAAATCAAAAGAGCCACCTGCATAATATTCATATTTTTCAGAATCAACAAAAAAGAGCTTTGGTTTTGCGGTGTTCAAAAGATTGTCGACCTCTGTTGTATGAAGGGCATAATCAATAGGAATGATTATTGCTCCTGCATAAAGAGCAGCTAAATAAACAACCGTCCATTCCGGAGAGTTCTTTCCGCTTACAGCAACATGGTCTCCATGATTGATACCGTTTACAGCCATCCAGTTAGCCAAGACTACTATTTTTTCTTTAGCCTGTGAGTAAGTGATGGTTTGCTTAGCACCATAGGGTCCTTCAAAATCGGTAAAACAATTATTGTTAGGAAAGCGCTTAACCGTGATATTAAACATCTCCGGTAAAGTTGGCCATTCGCCTGTAAAATCTTTCTGACGGAACTCATCCAAAAAAACAATAGGATCTGTTTGTTTAAAATTTATAGAAGACATATGCACCTCAAAAATTTATTTTAACATAAAAAATTAAAGATAGGAAAAAATTTTTGGGCCATAACAAAGAAATTTTCTTTATTTTTTATACAGATAAGGTTATTTTTGTCAGGATTATTTTGGGGGATTTTAAGGGGGATTGCATGAAGTGCAATCCCCCTTAGGAGAAGGGGTAGCCCGCAACAAAGTGCGGGCGTAGGGGAAGACTTTCCCCCTCTTACTTACTCAGCAAATTGTTCAAGCTCTTAACGAACTCTGCTGGCTCTTTGATTTCCATACCGGCAATCATCAAAGCCTGAGTAAGAAGAACTTCAGAAACATCCTTAATCACTGCTTCGTCATCGGTGTCCTTGAGGCGGGCAACGATTGGATGGTCTCCGTTTACTTCAAGAATTGGTTTCAAATCAGGACCAGGCTGTCCCATTGCTTTCATCATCTGAATCATCTGATAGCTTGGGTCGTTTTCATCAACAACAATACAAGAAGGATTTTCACCGCTCAAAGTTTTAGAAAGTTTAACTTCCTTTACTTTTTCGCCTAAAGCCTTTGCAATTTTGTCTGTAACCGGTTTGAACTCTTTTTCTTTCTTTTCAGCTTCTTTTTTGTCGCCGCCCAAATCTTCATCTGAGCCGGAACGGTTTACAGCTTTAAGCTCAAACTCATTCTTATATTTACCAAAGCCAGGAATAACGATGTCATCAATTTCGTCATCCATAATCAGAACTTCAAAACCTTTTTCTGTGTAAGCCTTTACTAACGGATTTGCACGCAGATTCTTTTCATCACTTCCGCTGATATAGAAAATTGCCTTCTGGTCAGGTTTCATTCTCTGAACGTAATCTGCAAAGCTTGTGTAGTTTCCTTCGCCCTTTCCACTTTCATCAGTAGACTTAAAGCGAACGATTTCAGCAATTTCATCACGGTTAGCATAGTCGCTGTACAAGCCTTCCTTCATAGGACGGTTGAAGTTCTTAACAAACTTGCCCCATTTTTCAATTGCTTTCTTATCATCATCAGTTCTCTTAGCTTCTTCAACAGCACGAGCTTTATCAGCAGCTTCGCCCATTTTCTTAAACTCGCTCAGCAATTTTTTAACGCTGGCTGATTTAATTGTTTCAAGGATTCTGTTCTGCTGTAAAATCTCACGGCTAACATTCAATGGTAAATCTTCGCTATCAATAATACCACGAACAAAGCGCAGATAGCTTGGCAAAAGCTCGCGGTCATCATCAGTAATGAAAACTCGTTTTACATACAATTTTACGCCGCTCTTGTAGTCTGCCTGATACATATCAAAAGGTGCTGACTGTGGAACAAAGAAAAGAGTTGTATATTCCTGAGTACCTTCTGCATGTGTATGAACATAGTGGAGCGGATCCTGACCGTCGTGACCGATTGTTTTATAGAACTCGTTGTAATCAGCCTCTTTAAGCTCGCTTTTTGAACGCTTCCACAAAGCAGAAGCTGAGTTTACCTGGTCAATCTTGTTTTCGCTGCCAGTTACTTTGCCTTTATCATCATATTTTTTCTGTTCATAATGAAGATAAATTGGGAAAGCGATGTGGTCAGAATATTTTTTAATCAGTTCTTCAATCTTCCAGCGGGATGCAAACTCTTTGCTGTCATCGTTCAAATGCATTTCAATTACAGAACCGCTAAGTTCAGCTTTATCAAAGCCATATTTTTTTGCTGTAACAGAATCAGCTGCAATTTCATCAATATCGTAAGAATTAGAACCGTCAGAAGACCAGTGCCAGATTTTTCCGTCACCTGCTGCCTTTCGTGTATAAACATCAATCTTTTTGGCAGCCATAAAAGCAGAATAGAAGCCAACACCAAACTGACCGATTAAAGCGGAATCCTTTGCAGCCTCTGCGGTAAGAGCTTCCATAAATGCCTTTGTACCAGAACGGGCAATAGTACCAAGATTGTTGTTCAAATCCTCTTCGTTCATACCAATACCAGAATCCTGAACAGCAAGAAGATTTGCATTTTCGTCAAAGGTGATATCAATTCTTGGCTCAAACTTGATAGCCTTGTAAGCTTCATCCGAAACAGTCAGATATTTGAGCTTGTCCAAAGCATCAGAACCATTAGAAACAATTTCACGAAGGAAAATGTCCTTGTTAGAATAAAGTGAATGAATAATAAGTTTAAGAAGCTGATTTACTTCTGTCTGAAACTCGTGTTTTGCCATGTGTATTTTGCCTCTAAAAATAATAAGATTATTTTTAAAAATAATAATAAAAGGGTGATTTCGACAAGTTTTTTTTTCAGGAGGCTCCCACCCGCTTTCGCAGGTGGTCGGGCTTTCCGCCATTCCGCTTTCGCTCCAGCCGCTTCCTTCACTCTGTCATTGTCGGGCAAAACCCGACAATCCCATCGTTCAGTCCAGTGGCCGCCTTCGGCGTGGCTCCAATCCCTAGCCTGATTTTTGCTTTAATCTTTCTTACGCACTAATCCTACTATGAAAGCTATTCTTGTATCAGTAGTTTTAGGTTCAGTAAATGAATTATATTCATAAGGTTCAATTTTTTCATTGGGCTTAGGAAAAACAACTGTTTTAAATTCAAAATTAGAAAAATTAAATTGTAATCCTACTACAAATCTAAAATCTACATAAGGTTCTGTCAAATTAAAAGAAGTATCACTTCCAAAAAAAACACCAGTATGGTTTTTTACTACACCCACATCCATTCCAAGTCCAAAACCAGAAACAAAAAAATTTTCTTTATGTAGAACATCAAAATTGCATGAAAAATATAGAGAATTAATAATGCTAGTATAGTTTAACAATATACCTTCAAATTGCCCTTTATTGTTAATATAAACTCCAAGACCAGGACCGCGTCTTATAATAAAATCAATATTTTGTGGAACAAATTGATTTTCTTCTATTTCTTGAGGTTGAACTTGTACAATTTGTTGTTCTTGTTCTTTTTTAGGTTGTGTATTCTTTTTTATTTCTGGTGGCAAAGGAAGATTATATAAGTAACTTGGATAATTTATGCAAAATTTTTCATCTGGGCGCAATTGTATTTCTTCCCCATTCGCAACATAACCATAAACAACATATCCTAGATTATCTGTCCAGGTCGGATCTATCCAAAACCAAACTCCATCACTTCGCTGAATCCAAAGCCATTCGTGATATGTTGCTCTAACTCCGTTTAATCCTTTATGCGCTTTAACATTTTTTTCATATTTTTTTTTCAAAGATATTCCATTATGAATGACATCAGCTTTTTCTGCAGAGACAGGATCTTCCAATTGTAGTTTATTGCTATCTGAAGCGACATAAACTAAATACCACTCTTGATTTATCATTCCTGCTTTATTATAGGAAGACTGATATTTTTTTATATCATCCCACGCAAATTGTGCATAATCAAAACATACACCATAAAAAGTTGTAGTACGAGTCATATCACCAGACATTTTTTTGAATCTTTCTGCGAGCATTTTAGGTGTATAATAATCATGAGGATCATCATTCCATCCCCCACCAGCCTGCGTTGCCGAATATTGTCCTATACATGCTGTTTGCATTGCTAAGTCTTGGATGATGTTGGTAAATGAATCGGAAAATGAAGAAGATATGATAATTGTGAACAACATTGAAATAATAAAAAATCTTTTTTGTTTCATAAAAAGTAATTATTTTTTTTGAAAAAAAAAGCAAATTAATAAAATGCTAAAGACCAAACAGAACCACCATACCAATCAATACTATTACCATTATTTGTAATAACAGCAACAAAAGTTAAACTTATTTCACCTTCTTGAAGTATGATGTTATAAATTTCTTTATCTTCATAGTAATATTCATCCAATGCTGACCAAGTAAGAAATACTTGCTGATTAGAAAGTTTATCGCAATGTCTTATAAAGTTTAATCTTCCATCTGTTAAATAAACTAATTCTTGTTGATATGCAAATTCACTTGGATCAATTGTTTTTGTTGTTCCAATATATATTGCTTGTGCGTATCCACTAAAACCTTTATTTCTGTCAGAATAATATTTAATACTTTGTGCAGACAATTTAATTACAGAAAGCATGAATATCAAAATAAAACAAAGTTTTTTCATAAAAGAACTCCTATAAAAAATTACATTTTTTTACACAGAGATATAAATTCTTTAAAATGTTCCAAGCCTTTTAATGTCCTATTATTATTTTGAGGAAGTTTATTATGTTTTTTTCCTCCTTCTTTATAATCTTGAAATATTTCCTCTATTTCTGAAGCAAGGTTTTCTATTGTTTTATTTTCTAATTTTGAAATAGATTTTACACTATTTATATAATCAGTTATTGTACAGTGATTATCATTTACAGAATTAATTTTATAACCGAGAGAATATAAATAAAGATGATACCGATTTAATAAATCCATAATGCAATTTTCATTTTCTTTCATATAACTTACTTTCTCCAAACCTATTCTAACTACGTACACTCGTCCGTATTTTTAATAATAATACGCATAAAACCCACTGTCAATGAGTATTTTACTTTTATTTGTATTATCCATAAGTTCAAAAATAGGCAATAAACATAGAAACTTATAATATAAAAATGGAATCAAAAGAAATAAGGGAATACTTAAGTCAAAATATAAAAAAATATCGCAAAATAAAAGGTTGGTCTCAATTTGAATTGGCGGAAAAGGCTGAAGTTTCTGAGCAAACAATTAACTCTATAGAAGGATTGCGTCTTTGGCCAAGCGATAAAACCCTTACTAAAATTGCTACTGTACTTGATATAGATTTGTACCGACTTTTTGTTCCCCAAAAACTTGCTTTGCAATCTGACTCTATAAATGAATTGAAACATAATATTGTAAAGACTGTTGAAAGTTTAGTTCACGAAACTCTGAATGATTGGGAAAATCAATAGTTATTTTTTATTGATAGACAAATCCTCATTTTCAATATTATAATAAGTACGAAGTTAATTTATATGGCAAATATTGCAGTAAGTGACATTATGCAACAAATGGATAGTTTCTCTTATGAAGAAAAGCGAACATTAGCACATGCATTGCGTTTATCTTTAAAACATAAGCCCCAGAAAATCCATTTAAAACGCGGAAATGGAAAAGAACCTGTAATTACAAATAGTCTTATCGGTATTTTTAAGGATTCAACTGTTACCCTTGAACAAGTACGAGACGAGAGGTTAGCACGACAATGAGAGCATTGAAAGAAAAGAATTAAAGGGTTGCGTATCGTCAACGGCAATAACTGATATTTATTATATGGCCCACAAACAATTTCATAACAAGGAACAAGCATTTTGGGTAATAGAACGTATTTCACAATTATTCAAAATTCTCAAAGCCGATGAAAAATCAATTCGTTATGCCATAAAACTACATTGGAAAGATTTTGAAGATTCGGTTCAATATGCTATTGCAAAACGTTCAAATGTAAAAGCGATAATCACCCGAAACAAAAATGATTACGAATTATCAACAATTCCTATTTATACACCAAAAGAGTTTTTAGAATTAGCAGGGATTGTTTAAACTGTTATCCTTCCTTTTTTATAAGTAAATATTTCCCTTTTCATATAAAAAAACTATCAATTTTTTCCCTTTGCCCTTATAGTAATATATATAGATTAATTTAAGGGAGATTTATTATGGCAGAAGATGATATGGCAATAACGCGAGAAGAAATTGATGCATTAGTAGATATTGAAAAAATGCTTTCAGAAAAAATAGAGGAAGAAAATACGCAATTAAAACAAATAGAATCCGCACTTAAAGATCAGGCAGATAAATTGAACGACCTATATGAAAATGTGGATAAAGTTCCTCAGAATGAAAATCCTGAAAAGTTGGCCAAGCTTAAAGAAACAGTAAAAGAAACCTACGATGCAGCATATTCACTTTATGCTATCTGTAAGGAAATGAGGGAAGAGTTTCTTAAAAAATCTAAAAACTTTATAACTACTTTGGATTTAGAGAAATATACTCAGGAAGTAATAGGTCCGACTCTGGAATCTATATTAAAAATAAATGGTGGAATTAATTTTCCTGAAATGAATTAAACGAAAGATGGTGGGTTTATGAAAAAAGAAAAAGTTTCTTCCTTTGATGCTTTGCTGGATTTTATAAAAACTAATTATTCTGATTTTACAGATTTTATAAATTGTTGCAGAAACGTTCATACTTTGGTTTTTGATTATAACAGCTTGTGTTTTCTGGAAACATCAGATAAAGAATTAGAAAAAGAATCAGAAAAAACAGCGGATAATAAGAAAGCTACTCTTTCTGATCAAATCGATTCTGAAATAAATAAAATTATTGAGAAAATTAAGGCTTCTTTTGAACTTGATGGCCTTGAGCTTAATCCACAAACAGTTTTTAACGAGGTGATTATGCCCCTTTCGGAAATTATTGATAAATAGCTTTTTGACTGTTATAAACTGCCATTGCCCAAATTGTAATTTTTACACGGTTTTCCGGCAGTTTTAGAATCTTGGCATTTAATAAAGGGGCTCCATTAAAAACGCCTTGAGGAAGAAATAAAGATTCGCTTGGAAAATTGATTTTTTCTATTTCATCGGAAGACATAAAAGCAGCTGGATTTAAGCCTCTTGCTTTAATTACAGGCGTAAAATCGTTTGAAGAAAAATTAAACTTTATATCTCTGACAAGTAAATCCAAATCCGTAATTAAAGCATTGTGGAAAATTGTTCTTTGAGAATCCGCTTCTGCAAAAATACTTTTATCGGGATTTGGACGAGTATCGGTAGTTTTTTCTATGCTCTTACAGTAAACCTTTATCTTTTCTCTTACTTCAATCATTTCGTTTTTGATATCTTTTTTCCAGGCCTCCAGTTTTTCTTGAGCCTCTTCCTTCTTTGTACAAGTACTCTTAATCTGAACCTGGTTAATAAGCTCCAAAATGATTTTCATTTGTTCTAAAGAATTATTTGTTTCTGTAAAACGCATAGTAAAAACCCTAAAACCTTTTAATCAGTAATGATTCTTCCGCTGGAATAATAGTGATTTTTCCAGTAATTTTCTGAAAGTTTTGAAACAATTACGCCTGTTTTTGAACCATCGCTTACAGAATGAAGAATCTGATTGTTTCCCAAAAAGATTGCAACATGGGAAATTGTGTTGTCTGCCTGGAAGAAAATTAAATCTCCAGGTTGTCTCTGGCTGTCACCGATTTTTGAAGCAATAGAACACATGGCTTTTGCAGTACGTGGCAAAGTTCCAAGTCCTGCTTCTTTTGCAGCATTAAAGATTAAACCGGAACAGTCTATACCGCTTCTGCTGGTTCCACCGTAAACATAAGGTGTACCTTTGTAAGATTCTGCACAGGAAATGAACAAGTTGCGTTTTTCTGAACCAGTTCTTTTATCCTGTTTTGTTTTATCATATTCTTCTTTAGTAATCTTATCTTTTGGTTTAATTTGAGTAGGATTAATTTTTGGTTTATCAGCATGTTCTTTTTGAGGTTTATTATTATTCTGACCTGGCTTAGGTTTTGGTGGCACAGGAGCTTGTGGATTTGTTGGCTTTGAAGGAGTTTGGGGGTTTTGATTATTATTGTAATAGTCATAATAATCACCATAGCCATAATAATCGCCGTAGCCATAATAATCGCCATACCCATAATTATCACCATAGCCATTATAACCATTGTAATCACCATAACCGTATCCGTTATCACCGTAACCATAGCCATTATAACCATAACCGTATCCGTTATCACCATAGCCATATCCGTCATAGCCATAACCGTATCCATCATAGCCATAACCATATCCGTCGTAACCATAACCATAGCCGTCATAACCGTAACCGTATCCGTCATAATCATAACCGTAATAGTAATCATATCCATAGTCGTTATAGTAGCTATCCCAGTCAAAAGAACCATTACTTCTGTTATAATAATCACCGTAATAACTGTTATAGTAATCATCATAATTATTATAGTAATCGGCATATTCATCATAATAATCATCAGGAATATAACCATACCAGTCATACAGATAATAGATTAAATCAAAATCATCTACATTATCATTTTGAGAGGCGTCAATTTCCTGTCTGGAAATGTAATCATAGTCATCACCATACGTAAACCCAACGAATACAATTTCTACAACAAGTACTCCTACGATTAAAGAAAGTAATCTTCGTAAATAACCCTTTTTCTGTGGCGCTTCTGCCTTCTTTTTTAGAAACATTCTAACAATCTCCTTTGATACGTAAAATATTATTTTTTTGTAATAATAGTATATAATAATAGTATATAAGTAAGAAGTCTTTGATTCAATGAAAGAAATGTTTAATTTTAGCATAAAAATTTGTTTTTAAAATCTGATGAAATAATATTTATATGCCTAATAAAGATTTTATTTTAAAAGTGTTAATTAATTTTTTCTATTTATATATATAGTATTAAATAAAGATTTATAAATGAGAAAGGAGATTGTTTTATGGAAAAGAATTTATATCCGGATTTTGCTATTTGTGACAGTGGTATGGGAGGTTATCCTTTTTATAAGGCTCTTAAAGAAAGACTTCCTGATGCATCTATTGTTTATGTCTCTGATACAGAAAACTTTCCTTATGGAAATAAATTATACGGTGAAATAGTTGATTTGTCTTTAGCATTTATATCCAAAGTTGAAAAGCAATATTATCCAAAAAACATGATTATCGCCTGTAATACAATTTCGATTACTGCCGGTCAGATGATACTAGATACATTTCAATATTGGAATAATATAATTTTAACACTTCCACCTATTAAAAAAGCAGTTTCAATTTCACAAAATAAGAGAATTGGACTTCTTGCAACTAATGCAACAATCGAAAGTCAGCTTATTCAAAACTTTATTAATTTTCATTCTGATGAATATGCAATTATTCCACGTGCAGATTCTAATTTAATTTCTTTTATTCAAAATAATTATAGGGGAAGTACTTTGGAAGAAAGAATGGAAGCTATTAAACCCGCCGTAAAGTTTTTCAAAAGTACAGGCTGTGATGTCGTGATTCTTGGGTGTACTCATTTCTTAAATCTGAAGTATGAGTTTATAAAAAGCTCCGAAAATGCTTTCAAGGTAATTGATTCAATGGAAGATGTTATCAATCTGGCTGTTAGAATTTATAATCGTGAAAAGAAGAATTGACAGATAATCCTATAAGTTTTAGTCAGTAATGATTCTTCCGCTGGAGTAATAATGATTTTTCCAGTATTTTTCTGAAAGTTTTGAAACAATTACGCCTGTTTTTGAACCATCGCTTACAGAATGGAGAATCTGATTGTTTCCTAAAAAGATTGCAACATGGGAAATTGTGTTGTTTGCCTGGAAGAAAATTAAATCTCCAGGTTCTCTCTGACTGTCACTGATTTGTGAAGCGATAGAACACATTGCTTTTGCAGTACGTGGCAGAGTTCCAAGTCCTGCTTCTTTTGCAGCATTAAAGATTAAACCGGAACAGTCTATACCGCTTCTGCTAGTTCCACCGTAAACATAAGGTGTGCCTTTGTAAGATTCTGCACAGGCAATGAACTTGTTGCGTTTTTCTGAACCACTTCTCTTATCCTGAGTAGTTTTTTCATATTCTTCTTTAGTAATTTTCTCTTTTGGCTGAGTTTCTGTAGGTTTAATTTTTGGAGTGTCAGTCTGATTATCATTGTAATAGTCATTATAATCACTATTGCCATTGTAAGCATCGTAATCATCATAACTGTATTCGTCATTATTGTATCCGTCATAACCATAACCATATTCATAGCCGTAATAGTCATCATAACCATAGTCGTCATAGTAACTATCCCAGTCAAAAGAATCATTATTGCTGTCATAATAATCACCGTAATAACTGTCATAATAATCGTCGTAATTATCATAGTAATCAGCATATTCATCATAATAATCGTCAGGAATATAACCATACCAGTCAAACAGATAATCGATTAAATCAAAATCATCTACATCATCGTCTTGAGAAGCAGCAATTTCCTGATCGGAAATATAATCTGTGTCATCATCATCCATTAACCAAATTAATACGATTCCGACAACAATTACTCCTCCGATAAAAGAAAGCAATCTTCGTAAACAACCTTTTTTTTTTGGAGTTTTAGCCTTTTTTCGAAACATTTTATAACAATCTCCTTTAATAAAAATGTTATATTAGAATATTTTGGAATTAATAGAGTTTTTCACCAAGCAATCTTGCTGCAAGACTTACCGCCAGAATAGCAGTTTGATTGCGTACATCAAGGATTGGATTTACTTCAACTATCTCTGCTGAACGAACTTTACCGGTTTTAGCGATTTCTTCCATAATGAGTAAGGCTTCTCTGTTGGTAAGTCCACCGGGAAGAGGAATACCTGTTCCAGGCGCAAACATAGGATCAAGAACATCCATATCAAAACTTACGTGAATAACATCAAGCTTTTTAAAGAAGGCAAGAACCTGTCGAATTACAGCTGGAAGACCAAAACAATCAATATCACTCATTGTAAAAACTGTAACACCGGCCTGTTTCATAAGCAGTTTTTCACCCGGGTCTAAATCGCGCGAACCAACAAAACAGATATTTTTGGGATCAACCTTTTGTCCTTCAAAATAAAGATTTGTAAGCTCTGGAAGGCCAAGCCCAGCAGAAGCTGCAAGACATTCACCGTGAATATTACCGCTTGGTGTAGTTTCTGGAGTATTAAAATCTCCATGTGCATCAACGTAAAGTACACCAAGTTTTTGATTTCTTTTTTTTGCAGTAGCAGAAATACCAGCTATGGTACCGAGGGCAATAGAATGATCTCCTCCAAGAACAAGAGGAAAGTCATCCGCTGCAGTAATTGCTTCAACTTCTCGGGCTAGACTTGTACACGCAGAAACAATAGGTTTTATATATTTTGCTTTTGGGTTACCTGGTTCCTCATATTCCTGAGAAGTTGCCTTAAAAAGGTCTGTGTGTTCAAAAGTTTTATGCCCAAGTGATTCCAGTTTCTCTTTAATTCCTGCAAGCCGAATTGCAGAAGGTCCCATGTCCGAACCATGACGGCTTGCTCCAAAATCTAGTGGCATTTCCAAAATGTGAACGTTCATATACAGCCTTACTAATCTTCCTCAACAAACATACTTTCGATTTCTTTTTTGTAGATGTCGTTGATTCGGAATCGCATGATTTCCTGTTTTGCAGAAAGTTCAACGCCAACTTCAAAATCTTTGGTAATCAAAACAAACTTGTTAATGCGTTCAAACATCTTAAAGCCCGTCTTTGAGTTGACAAGATTGCTGATTTCGGTTTCGTATAATTTGTGAATAACTTCAGAATGTAAAAGATTGTTGTAAGTATCGTACTGAATACCGTTTTCTTCGGCATAAGAAATAATTTCATCCTGGCTTACGAGAATTAAAGCTCCAAGATAGCGTTTATCCTGACCAACAACAACAGCTGCTTTAATAAAGCGGGATTCAGCAAGTTTCATTTCAATTGGGAGAGGTTCAAGGTTTTCACCACCACGAAGAACGATTGTATCCTTAATACGACCTTTAATCTGAAGTTCATTATGAATTGTAAATATAGCAAGATCACCAGTATCAAGCCATCCATCAACTGTCATAACTTTAGCTGTCATTTCTGGATTTTTATAATAACCCTTCATTACTGTTGGGCCTTTAATCTGAAGAACACCTTCTTTTCCGCGAGGAAGAACAAATCCATCCTGAGGGTCTACAATTCTTGCCTGAACACCGCGAATTGGTGAACCGATTGTTCTGAAAATTGGAGCTGCGATAGGACGAACAGAAACAATTGGAGCTGTTTCGGTAAGACCATAGCCTTCTACAACTTTTACACCGATAGCCCAGAAGAACTCGTCAATTTTTGGAGGGAATGCACCGCCACCAGCAACACCGGCACGGAAATTAGTTCCAAGCATAGTTTTAATTTTGCGGAATACAAGTAAATCACCAAGCCAATAAAGAGGCCACATCAACAGCCATGGAATACTAAAAAGAATAATCCAAAGTGCTGAAAAATAACTTGTAAAGCAGGCATTCTGTTTGAACATTTTTCGCTGCATTCTCTTGTGGATGACTGCAACTCCAACAAAGAAGTTGAAAATCTTATTTACAAAACCGCCGGCCTTGCGCATCTTTTTTGTAACGCCATCATAAACAGCTTCAAATACACGAGGAACTGCAGGAAGTACGTGCGGATTCAATTTCTTAAAGTCTGCAAGAAGGATAGAGCCAACAGGTTTAGAATAACAGATTGTAGCTCCCTGAATCATAATAACGTATTCAACTTCGCGTTCAAAAACATGCCATACAGGAAGTACATTTAATGCTCTGTCACCAGGATTAAGGTAGATTCGTTCAACGATTTCATCAAGCTGGGTGAGGAAGTTTTTGTGACTGAGCATAACACCTTTTGGAGTACCGGTAGTTCCAGAAGTAAAGATGATTGTAGCGGTATCTTCGATAGTACCTTTTGCAAACTCACCTTCAACAACATCTTTGTTTTCGATTCTCCATTTCTGACCTTCTTTTATAAGCTGATCAAAGAAATATAATTTGATGTTGTTTTTTTCAACGAGCTCTAAAACATCACTTTTGATTGTGTCGGCTGATTCAAAACAGATAATTTTTTCTATACTTGGGATTTTATCTTTTAAGGAAGCAATTTTATTTACCTGAGAATTGTTTTCGGCGATAACAGTTTTAGCTTCAGTTGTAGAAAGAATTTTTTCCAAATCAAGGAGAGTTGCATCGCAACCACGTGGAACATCTATGGCACCAATTCCCATAATTCCTAAATCGGCCTGGAACCATTCTGCGCGGTTATCAGAGATAAGACCAATCAAATCTCCGCGCTGGATGCCTAATTGTAAAAGTGCAGCACCAAAATCAAGTCCAAGCTGATACATCTCTCTGTATGTAACTGGTTCAAATTCACCATTTTTTTGTCTCTTGTATTGTGCAACAATGTCTCCATAAGTTTCAGAAGACTTTTTAATCATTTTTGGAACGGTATCATTTTCTGTAAATTTCATAGTAAGTAACTCCCAGGTATTGAATGACAAAATTTTAAATTATGTTAAGAAAAATTATATAGTTTAAATAGACTATCTTCAAGTAATAGAAAATACAAATCAAAATCAGATAAAAATCAATAAAAACTGTTAATTTTTAAGTTTTGCCCTTATAGTATTAAGTATAGATAAGACTATTGGTAATAGTATTGACGATAACACGAATAAGGAGATTTTTATGAATAAGGAAATGGAAAATGAAGCTTTGTTAAATGATGAAGAAAAAGCAAATGAAGAACTTTCTCGAATGGGTTTTACAGATTCTCTTGAAGACAATATAGCCTTTGCTGATAATTTTATCTCTGAACTCGAAAAAGGGCTTAAAAAACAGGATGATTCAGCTCAAGCTCTTTTAGATGACCTTGAAAAAATGTCGCCGGAAGCAAAAGAAAACATTAAAAAAAATCAAGAAGATAAGAATATAATAGAACATGCAAAAGAACTTAAAGAATCTACTTTTGAGATTTATTCTTTTTGTGTACAGACAAAGGAAAAATTTAATAATATAAAACAAGAATTACATACAAATCAGGATTTCTGGAATTATATGACCTCTGAATTTTTGCCTGCAATCGATAAAATCCAGGAAATGAACGGTGGAAAGTAAAGATAATCAATCTAAAAGGCCTTACTAAAAGCACTTAAAAAATCTTTTTCCAGAAGTTATCGAGAGTATTGTCAAAAACTGCATGAATAAGCGGGCGGGCAAAAATGACTTTATCGGCTCCATAAAAAAGTGCTGTCTGTACATCCTGCCTGCTGCGGATACCCCCATCAACCCATATCTCTCGGCAGTATTGTTTTAGCTCAAAAGCGTGTTTTTCCAAAAAGTCTGCGGTACTTCCAATTCTAGTCTCAACACGTCCACCGTGATTTGAAATGTAAACTACATCGGGCTGAACTTCTTTTACTAAAGCTATGTCTTGGTCGGTAAATACCCCTTTGATTACAAAAGGTACATCAAAGCGTTTGCGAAAATTCTCTAATTGAGCAGCTGTTTTTCTTTCCAGGCTGACAAGGTTTCGCATGGTAAGAATATTGTAGGAATCAATATCAATTCCAATATATTCGGCGTATGGTTTTACCCATTCAACGCGTTCGTATAAGCGCTGGTCAGGATATGGTTTTAGGAAGAAGGCGGCACGTGTAGTGATGTCGATGGGTGTAGCAGCTTGTACGGATGTATCCAATGGCGCTCGTGTAGCAACGTCAAGGAATGCACCAAGGGGCGCTCGTGTACCAACGTCAACGGATGCACCAACACCAACGGGCTTACCAATTTCCTCGTTCAGCCGCTTCATCGCAGCGATGCCTAACTGCAACTTCAAATCCGGGCAGCCGTCGCCAACGCAAAGCCCAATTCCAGCATCTGCGGCAGCTTTCAAGTATGGAAAATAAAAATCTTCTTCCTTTTCGTAACCGATGTTTTCTACAGCGCCGGTGACAGGTCCGCAGCGCAGGTTTTCGGGGCGAATAACAATATTGTCTATTTTTTCAGACAGAGGCGCACATGAAGACGCTCTCAACGCCGAAGACGCCCCTTTCCTATATAATTCCTTCCAACCTTCGCAATTCAATTGAAAGTTCTGATTGTTAAAAACCCCGCCTAGCCCAGGAAGCTGTCCAATACAGCCCAAACCCAGACATTCATCACAATGCTGACATTTTAATTTTCCCTTAGCCACAATTTCACCGTCAATCGTCCGAATCTAATCACCAAAACAAATGCCTAAATCTCGGGCTGTTTTGAGCATGGAATCATCTTCTGGAATAAGTTTAATTTTATCAGCAACTTCGCTCAAAGGAATACCAACAATCTGATTTTCCTTTACTGCAACAAGATTACCAAACTCTTTATTAGCAAGGAAATCAGCAGCAGCGTTTCCAAGTTGAGTTGCTAAAAGAATATCATAAGGAGAAGGATTTCCGCCTCTCTGCAAATAACCGAGAACAGAACAGCGGGTTTCAAAGCCTGTAGCTTCTTCAATTTCTTTTGCAACTCTGAATCCAACTGACTGAGTCATTTCCAGACGTGATTTCTTAAAATCTTTTTTGCTGAGTTTTGCTTCATTAATATCCAAAGCACCTTCCGAACAGGCAATAATTGCAAAATCATTTCCTTCAGCCTTGCGTTTTTCAAGGAAAGCACCAATCTTCTTTATATCATAAGGAATCTCTGGCAAAAGAATTACATCTGCATTTGCGGCAACTCCTGCATAAAGTCCAAGCCATCCAACTTTATGTCCCATAATTTCTACAACCATAACTCGACCATGACTTTTTGCCGTAGTTCTGATTGCGTTTATTCCAGATGTTGCAACATCAATTGCCGTATGAAAACCAAAAGTCTCTTCTGTTCCAAAAATATCGTTGTCAATTGTTTTTGGCATTCCGATTACATTAAAACCAGCTTCATACAAAAGAGAAGCGGTTGTATTAGTTCCGTTTCCACCAAGACAAACAAGGGCATCAAGTTTATTCTTTTTAAAAGTTTCCTTGATTGCTTCTACCGGCAAAAGTCCTGTTTTTGGATCCGGCACAGGATTTTTAAAAGGCTTTACTCTTGAAGTACCGAGGATAGTTCCGCCCTTATCGAACATTTCTGAAAAATCAAGTTTATCCATCTTAAAAACATCGTTATCAATAAGACCACGATAACCGTTTTTAATACCAATGAACTTCATTCCATAATTGTTCTTTCCAGAAATACATAAGGCTCTAATTGCGGCATTTAATCCAGGAGCATCTCCACCCGAAGTTAAAATACCGACTGTTTTAACAGATGTAGTTTTCATAAGATTGATTATAACCTTTTTTTTAAAGAACTAACAACTAAAAAACTAAAAACTTTTTTTTATTATCCGATAATGGAACTATGAAATCTTCGAATAAATCTAGCATTTTTACAGGAACAATTCTGCTGCTGTTAGCAGCCTTTTTTACAATCAGCTTAGCCATACTGCCATTGGATTTTGGTGTAGGCGGTCCTGGTCATAATAATATTCTCTATATCATAGGCAACATGCTTTATTCTGTTTACGGATATTGCAGTCTTTTGATACCTTTATTTTTATTTATAGCGGGTATTTCATGCTTTGCTACAAAATGGACAAGCCAGAAAACCATGCGTCTGCTTACGGCGCTTATTCCATTTTTTACAGCTGTTCTTACCGAGAAAATCTGTCGTTATATTCTGGCAATTGGTGTAAACAATTCAACGACAATAAAAATAATAATCACAATTGTTACAGGTTTTATGCTCATTATCATAGAGATTTTGGGCGCTGGCATTATTGCCGAAAGTGTAAATCAACGTATTTTTTATAGAAATGGTAAGCCAAGACCAAAAACTGATGATTATAATGATTCTTTTGAAAATTATGAGCCTAAAAAAGCAAAGGTTGATGATGTTGATGACAAAGATGAAGCTTCGTTCAAATATAATCCTATAAAAAAGACCACTGCTTTTGATAAAGCATTGTCAGAACTTTCTGCAAATAAATTTAACGCTGAAAAAGCAGAAAAGCCTGAAAATAAAGTTTTTGATGATGATTTAGCTTCAGAGGAAGTTGAAGATGAAGTGATTTCTGAAGAAGATGAACCGCTCGAAGAAAGAGATTTTTCTGATGATATTGCCGATGAAAAACAGGAAGATAAATCTTCTGATTCAGGATTATCTGAAAATCTTTCTGAAATAGATGGTCTGGATGAAGAAGAAAAGGCTGCTTTAAACGATTTGAAAAATAATAAACCTGTAGATGATTCTTATGAAGATTTAGTTTCTCAGGCTGATAATCTTTATGAAGTTCAGGAAGAAGAAAAAGAAAAGGAAATCACAAAAGATTTACCAACTATAGAAGATTATGAAAAATCTGGTGAAGATTCCTCAACTACTGCAGAAAAAGATGAATCGGCAAATCCTGCTTCTATAATTACACAGGAAGAATACGCTGCCCTCATCAATCCGGAACCAGAAACGAACGAAAGTGAAAACGAACCAGATGAACTTGAATGGCCAGATTTACCACCTGTACCAGAAACCCTTCCACCAGATTACATCGATGAAAACGACCCGATTTTTGATTTTCCACCAAAAGAAGAAAGTGAAAAAGTAGAAGAGCTCGAAGAATCTGATGAGGATTTTTTGCCAGAAGTAGATTTGACTTCAGAATTACCAGCAAAAAAAAATGACGAAAATGAATTGTCTATAAAATCAGACACTTTGGAAAAAGAAAATCCTTATTCAGCTGCAAGATACATAGATTCAAAACTTCATCCAAATCCAGCCTATTCTTATGGCATTACCCTCCGCGATAATGTCGAAGAAGAAGAAAAACCTGTTGAAAAAAAGGCACGCCCTGCAGCACCAAAATATCCGACTAAGATTTCTCTGGATGAAAATGTATCTGTTCCAGAAGTAACTCCTGTTAACAAAAGTGAACAGCAAAAGCCTTTGATTACAGAAACTCTTGCGCCAACACAAGATGACTTGGATGACGAATTACTAGATGATGAATACGTTGAAGATGAAACTTTGCCGGAACCAGATTATCTGAATATGAAGGAACCTTCTTTGGATGGAACAGAAGGAACCGAAAAAATAGATGACGGTACCCTTGATGAAGATTTCTTTGATATTGATATGAATGCTCAAGAAGACGATGAAGAACTTTCTGATGATATTGAGCCTGTTGCAGAAGATTCTGACAGTCAAAAAAATCAGACAGAAAAGAACGATATTTTTAATCAGATAAAGTCCCAGGAAAAGGTAAGCTTTACAGCTTCTGTTTCTGATGTTTTCTCTGATATGGATGCAGATGTCCGCAAGGAAAAGGGAATTGAAGACCCAAGTGACCCAGAAACAAATGCAGCGGAAGATGAAATTGATTTGTCTACAAAATCAGACGCAAAACAGCCAGCTGAAGAAAAAGTTCTGGAAGAAAAAGTTTTCAAAGAAAAAGAACTTGACCCTAATGCTAATTCTGCAAAAAATCTTACAGCAGATGAACTTACGGATTTCTTCAACGCACAGCAGGCCGAAAATACTCCTGTTACAAAAGAAATTGAAGGTAATCTTCCAACAACAAACAGAGCATCTATAAAAGGCCCTTATGTAATTCCTTCAGATTTGCTTACTGCTTATAAAGACGATCAGTATTGGATTATTGATGATAAAACAAAAGAAGCTTCTATTCAGTTAAAGCAGACTTT
>JAEEGK010008066.1_pt1 | contig 24961 bp, 13 predicted proteins | sample 8958771 | NCBI WGS metagenome assembly JAEEGK01 (sample SAMN16246547, study PRJNA631951) | gut metagenome | biome: gut microbiome; feature: rumen; material: SC-attached | host: Bos | place: Iran: Karaj | collected 2018-10
ATTAATGATTTTTGGGATTTATTATCTTGAGCAAAAAAATTCAAAAACTTAAAAAAAAAAAATTATTTTCTAAAAAAAATTAAAAAAAAATCCTTTGTAAAAGCACAATTTTGGAGGTTTTTTTGAAAAAAAATTATAACATATGAGTGATATTAAAGAGTTTAATAATTTGAAAAACGAAAAATTACAAAATTTTAATATAGACAAAGAAGCAATACAAAATAATAACAATATAGAAAAAAATAATTTAAAAAAACAAATTTCTAATATTAAAGTAAGAGATAATCGTTGGGATAATTTTAAAGGAATTTTAATATTTTTAGTAGTCTATGCTCATTTTTTATGGGAATATTATGAAAAATATAAATATAGTAAAGTTTATAATATAGTTACTTTTATTTATATTTTTCATATGCCTGGTTTTATTTTTTGTTCTGGATTTTTTAGTCAATCACAAAATTCTAAAAGTAAACAATCAATATCAAAATTATTAATTCTTTATATTATTTTTGACTCATCATTAATGCTTTATTATTATTATTACTATACAGAAATGCCAAATATTTTTAATCCTAAAAATTCATATTGGTATTTATTAACTTTAATTTTATGGAGAATGATTATTCCTTTTTTTGATGATGAAAATTTTTTAATTATAAAAAGCTTTTTAATTGGATTAATTATTGGTTATAATAAAAATTTTTCAACAGATTTATTTTCATTTAGAAGAACTTTTGCATTTTTACCTTTTTTTGTTTTAGGTTATAAAATTAAAAAAGAACATTTCAATAGAATAATAAAAATAACCAATATATTAATTGTCAAAATTATATGTATAATTGTCTTTTGCTCATATTCATTTAATTTATATGAGAATATAAGAAAAAGAAAAATTAATTTTACTGGAAATATGCTTTTAATGGGTCAATATAAAGATAAAAATGAAATATTCAAAAGAATAGAAGTATTTAAACTATCATTAATTATGATTATTTTACTTTTATTAGCATTACCAAATACAAAAATCCCTATTATTACTATGATAGGAAGAAATTCTTTATATATTTATTTATTTCATAGAGTATTTACTTTATTATTTGCTAGACATTATGGGTTTAAAGTTAATTTACTTCAAATAATGAAAAAGAGTTTAATAGGAACAATTATTATTGTAATTGTTTTTGGAAATGATTATATTACAAAATATTTGAATTTGTTTATTGACTTTATTTATATTAATATGTCATTAAATACTAAAAAAGGAAGATTTATAAAACTTATTTTTTTCTTATTATTTATATTAATAATATTATCAAAACCACTTCATGAAAATTATTATGGAATGTTAAAAAAAAAAAAGAAGAAAAAAAGGAAAAAGAAATGAAATTATATTATAACTATGGATTAAAGATTTATTTTATTATAAAAAAATAATTATTTTTTAATATTATAATTTAAAAATAAATAAGAATAATAAATAAGAATAGATAAATTTTATAATTATAATTAATCTAAATGTAAAATGAAATAATTTATAGGATAATTGTTTTCAAATATAATAACAAGATTAATTATATAGTATTTGAAATTTATGAATTGATTCTTTAAAATAAATTTAAAAAAAATTACAATTATAAATAATAATTAAATAAATTTTAAAAATTAATCAATAAACATATAATTGAATTTATAAAAAATTAAATATAAAATAATTGATTATTTATTAATTATTAATTAATGATTTAAAAAAATTACATAAAAAAAACCCTAAAAAATAAATCAAAATATATAGCTTATAAAATTAATTATTAAATATTATATTATAAAGGAATAAAAAAAATATTATAAATTGAATTTTGAAAAATTAAAAAAAATGACGTCTAATTACCCCCAAAATTCGATATTTAATTTCAAAAAATATGAAAAACTACTTCCAAATTTTCTTTATAAAAACATATCAAATAATAATGAACTTTTAATTTTATTTATAAACCCAATATCAGGATCTCAACAAGGTTCAATTGTATTATCATTAACAGAACAATATAAAAATAAAGAAATAACCGATTTTGATATAATATTTTTTCCATTAATAGAAAATCAAACAGAAAACTTTTTATTTTCATCATCTCAATCATTTGATGAAAAAGCATCATTTGCATCAATTACTTTTAATATTCTTGAGGAAAATTCTCTTCAAAAAGGATGTAATTTTATAAAAGAATATTTAGATTATTTTAAAAATAATAATTTAAAAATATTATTAGGAGGTGGTGATGGAACAGTATTAAGAATAGTTGAAGATTTATTTAAAAATAATATAAATTTACATAAATGTATTTTTGGAAATATTCCAATGGGAACTGGAAATGATTTATCTAATTCAATGGGATTTGGTTCTACTGTTACTTTAAATTATCAAATTAAACAATTACAAAGAGTACTTTATACTTATTTAATTGCTACTGAAATTAAAATTGATATTTGGGAACTTGAAGTTAAAGTAGAAGATAATGGAAAAATTATTCAAATTACTCAAAATGGTCCTAAGATAATGTATGAAGAAAATGATAATAATAATAATAATGAAAATAAAGAAAAAGATGAAAATAAGAAAATATTAAAAAATTGGAAAAAAACATTTATTAATTATATGAGTATTGGCTTTGATGCAAGAGTTGGTTATATTTTTGAACAGAAAAGAACTGCATCAAGATTATTTAATAAAGCAATTTATGGTTGGGAAGCAGTAAGAAGATATTTATGTTGTAAAAAAATAATAAGTTTATCAGAAATTATTGATTCATTCCAAGTACCAAATTCAGATATTTTATTTAAAAAAAATCCAAATGATCCAAATAATAAAGGAATAAGTTCAGAATTTTCAGAAAGTGAAATTGAATCATCTTCAAATGAAAAAAATAAAAATATTTTATTTAGAGATGTAAATAATGAAGTAGTTTCATTTAGAAAAATAAATTTAATAGGAACTCATGTAAATATAATATGTCAAAATATAAATTTTTATATGGGTGGTACTGAAAATATTTGGAAAAGTTCTGAACATTTAGGAATTAAAATAATGAAAAAATTAAAAACTTATGATAAATATTTAAAATATAAAAGAAGAATTTTTCGTAAATTTAAAGATCAAAAACCAGATGATAAAAAAATTGAGATTTTTACTTATAAAAGTGGTTTTCATATGGCTTTAGAAAGAGTTTCAACTGGACAAGCTGCAAGAGTTTATCAAGGAATTGGGCCTATTTATTTTTTATTTAAAACTCATCCTTCTAAAAAAGAAATTGAAGCTTTAAATAAAGTTTATATTAATGCTGATGGAGAATTTTTTCATTTAAATCAACCACTTGAATTAAGTATTAGATTAAATACTGATATTTGTGATGGACAAATTAATTTTTTGAAAAATAAATTACTTGCTTTAGATGAAGAAGATGATTCTATTAATTTTTTTGAGTTTAAAATAAGTAAAAAATGGGTTTTTATATCTACTATTTTAATAATTCTAATAGCATTTTGTATAAATAGATATTTGAAATAGGAGATATAAAAATATATATTTTATATAAATAAATTAAAAGTGTATAAGTTAAAATTTATTTTAAGAATGAATAAATAATATATTATTATTATTACCTAAAAGAAAAAAAAATATTATATATTATTAAATAATTGATTTATTATAATCCCATATATTAATATAACCATCATAAGAATAAGAAATAATATAATTTTTATCTGAAGTAAAATTAAATCCTTTTATATTATCAGAATGAGCATCGAAAATAATTTGATCACAATAATAATTATCAGAATCAAAAACTAAAATATTAGTACTCCATCCTCCAACTAAAAAATATTTTTTTCCAATACTTTGAACACAAAAGCATTCAAAATCAATTTGAATTTCTTTTAAAAGTTTCCCTTTAATATCTTTATTTTTATTAAAAGATAAAATTTGAATTTTATTGTCAACACCTCCTCCAAAAATAAATTTATTATTATTAAGACTAGTTATAGTATCTCCAGTAAATCCAGATTCAACTCTATCATTATAATAAATACATTCATATGTTCCAAAATTCCAAAATCTTGTTCCATCAAATCCAGAAGAAATTAAAATATTATCATCTTCAATAATAAAAATTGATTTTACATAATGTGAATGATTTAATTGTGTTATACATTGAATATCATTATTTATTTCTTTCCATATTTTAACTGTATAATCTAATGAACTTGATATTAATATTTTTTCTTTGGAATAATATATTATTTTTCCTATATTTTTTTTATGTGCATTTTCTTTTGATATTATTAATTTAAAATTTGTATTATTTTCATTTCTATATATATGAATACTTTTGTCTGCTGAACATGTTGCAAAAGTATTTTCATTTATTATTGTTACATAATTTATTATTTCTAAATGGGCTTTTTCAATTGTTTGAATTAGTTTAAAATTTTCATCCCATATTTTTATTTCATTATTTGTTGATACTGATACTGATTTATTTGAATTAAAAAATGCTACTTTGTATATTCTTTGATTTGATGCACGGAATGAAAATATTTTTTCTTTTTTTATAATTTCTATTTGTGAATCATTTAATTGAAAATTAATTGTAATATTGTTTTGATTGTTTATTTTTTGCTCATTAAAATAATGTATTTGTTGATTATTATCATTTCTCATTTACTAACTATAAAATATATTAAATAAATAATATATTTATTAAAAAAAACTATTTTTAATTATTTATAAGAATTAATTGATAAATTCTCTAATTCTTCATCACTAATTTTGGATTCTCTTAAATTATTCTTTTTTTTAATTCTCTCTTCTGTTTGCCAAACCCAATTACTTTTAATATTACCTTTAAATTTTCTCATTTTAATAAATTTAGGATTATTCATTAAATTTTTTAATTCTTTAGCAGTATGATATTTTGTTTGTTCTTCATATTCAATTTCATTTAAATATGGTTTTGTTATTCTAGGAAATTCAATATAATCATTATTTGAACTATGAGTTTCAATTGGTGGTTTAAATATTTTTAAGATAGAATTAAAATGAAAAAAAAAAAGAAAAATTGAAAATAAAAAGGATATAAATATTGGAAAAAAATAAAATAATATACCAAAAACAATAATAGATAATAATTTATGAGAAAAGATTTTGTCTTTTAATTCAAAAGTATAATCATTAATTTTACTAAATAATGTCATATTTTAAAGTATTTATTATATTTTTATTTTGAGAAATAAATAATTTTTTAATAAGGTTTAAATTAAATAAATAATGAATTAATTATTCATTTGTTGTTTTAATTAATGAAATATTATTTGATAAATTTTCATCCACTTTTTGAAGAACATTTTTAAAATTTTCTAAAGATTGTTGTTGACAAATAATAAATGGATCATCTAAAGAAGAAAAATAAATATTATTTTCATTTGATGGATTTTTCATATAACTATTTTTATTATAATTTAATATATTATTATCATTAAATAAATCTAATTCATTATTTTTATTTTCAAATGTATTTTTTGAATTATAAGATAAATTTAATACATTATTTCTATTTTCAAAATTTTTATATCTTGTATATATATTATTTGATTTATTCTTTTTTTTATCATATTTATTATTTAATTTTTTTAATTTTTCATTTTCATAAGTTAAATTTTGAATTTTTTCTTTTGCATTATTTAATTCTAATTGACATTCTTTTATTTTTAAACTATATATATATAATAAATTATGAATATTTTTCATTTTATTAATAAATAAATTATTTATATCTTTCATTCCAATATTAAAATTTTCATATGCTTTTCTTAACTCATTATTTTGTTTTAATAAATTTTCTTTTTCATAATTTATTTTATTAATTTCTATTTTATTTTCTTGATTTATTGTTTTATTTTCCTCAATTGTAAATTTTAACTTTTCTTCAGAAAGATTTAAATCATTTTGTAATTCTTTAATATAATTTTCTTTTTTTTTTATATTTCCTTCATTTAATTTAATTTTTGCTTGTAAATTTTGAATAAATGATTTTAAATTATAACTCTCATCAGAATTCTTTTTTAATTTATTTTCTAAATTTATTATTTGTTCTTCTTTAATTTTGGAATTTAAATTGTTTTTATTTAAATTTGAGTTATTTTGTATTAATGATAATTCATTTTGTAAATTTGATATAATTTTATTTTTTTTTTCAAATTCAAATGCTTGATTTTTTTTTAACATATTTATTTCATTTTCATGTTCTAATTGAATATAATTTATTTTATTCACTAATATTCTATTATCATGTTCTAGTCTAGATTTAATAATAGATAGTGAATCAACTTGTTGAGAAAACTTTATTAATTGATCTATTTTATTTTTATTTTTATCAAAATCAACTTTTTCATTGTCGGATTTATCTTTTTGATTTAATTCAATATATAAATAATTTAATTCTTGATTTATTTTTTCTAATTCATTAATTCTTAAATCACTATTCTCATTTTTTTTCTTTAAATTATCTAATAATTCCATTTGTTGATTAATTGTAATTTCTTTTAATTCAATAGATGCATTTAATTCAATTTTTTCTTTTTGAAGATAATTATTTAAATTTATTAAATTTTCATTTTCAGACTGAAAATTTTTTAATTGTTGTTCTAATTTATTAACATAAGATTTCAATTCAAATAGTTCATTATCTTTATAAGAATTAATCTCATTTTCAACATCATAATTATCTTTCTGAAAAGATGGATACATTTTTAAATAATATAAAATACAAAAATTAAAGAATAATCAAAATAATTTAAATTAAACCAAATAAATTCAATTTAAAGAAAATAAAAAAATGATAAATCAAGAATTAAGTTTATCTAAATCAAAAAATGTTCCATCACAATCAAACGAAAATGAAAATGAAAATGAAAATGAAAGTGATTCAGAAAGTTTTGAATCAAAAGAATCAGAAAATTCAAATAAAGAAGATATAAGAAAAATAAGTGGAGATAGAATAATAAGTAGTGACTCCCCAATAAAAAAAAATATACTTCAAGTAAGAAAAAGAAGTATATCAAAAAAATTAAGTACAAATAATGAAGGTATAGATGATAAAGAAATTTTTATTGAAGAAGAAGAATTAACATGTCGTCAAAGATTAGATCGTTTTCTTTCATATAATAATCGTTTATTTCATTTTAAAATATCAGTAACAATAATAGCATTTATATCATTTATTTTTTATATAATTACCACATATAAAAATGATTTATGTGAAATAATGAACTACATTGATTTTGGAGTATGTTCTTTTTTTATTTTAGAACATATAATAAATGCAATTTTATCACATCATACATTTTTTTATTTAATATCAATAAATAGTATAGTTAATTTTGTTACTGAAATCCCTCCTTTATTTAGTTTAATGTGTTCTGATTATTATTTAAATGGATTTTATCGTTCAATAAATGCAACAAGAGTTTTTAGATTAATAAGAGTTTACCGAATTGTTGATTTATTACAAACAGGAGAAAAAGATGCAAAAATCCAAATAATAAATATTATCTTAACTGTATTTTCAGTAATTTTAATATGGGCTGGTGTTATGCAATTAACAGAATTAAATTATGTAGAAACTAATTTAAAAACAACTTTTGATCCTTTAAATAAAAATAACTTAAATTTAAGAAAAGATTATCATCATTATGTATATTTTATAATAGTATCAATAACAACAGTTGGTTATGGTGAAATAATGCCAAATACAATTTTAGGTAAATTTCTCATTGTTCTTTTAGTTATAGTAATTTTAGTAGTTATTCCAGAACAAACAAATGAATTAATAAATTTATCAAATGCACAAACAATATATGAAAGAAGAGCATATAAAGCATCAAATGATATTTTTCATATTGTTTTAATGGGTGAAATTGATTTAGATTCTTTAAAATCATTTTGTGATGAATATTTTCATAGAGATCATGGTAATCAATATCGTCATGCTGTAATATTAAGAAATGAACCTCCATCAAAAGAAATGGAACTTTTTTTAAATGAGAAAGAAAATTCTCAATTTTTAATATATTTACAAGGTAATCCAATGAGTAATGATGATTTATTAAGATGTGATATATTAAAATCAAAAGCTTGTATTATTTTCACAAATAAAAATTCTAAAGATCCTTATTCAGGTGATCATCAATGTTTACTTTTAGCAATTTATGTTAAAAAATTTTACTATAATACAATAATGGAAAATAATCCAATTGAAAATTTTAAATCTCATCATCAATTTAAAATATGTTTTCAATTAAATAAACCAGAATCATCATCATATTATTATAATACATTACAAAGTGTTTATAAAAAAAAAATGGATCAAGATCAAATTTTAGTAATAGAAGCATTAAAAATGAATTTATTATCAAAATCTTGTTTAACTCCTGGTATAATTGCTTTATTAAGTAATGTTGTTATGAGTTCTGGTTCAGAAAGAAAAGGATATGATCCTGAATGGTTAAAAGAATATGCTGAAGGAAGACAATATGAAATTTATAGAGTTCCTATACAAGAAGAATTACTTAAATATTCTTTTAGAGAATTATGTGTTGAAGTTTATAATAAATTCCAAGGTATTGCTATTGCTCTTGAAATTAATTATAATGGTAAAGTTATGATTAAGTTAAATCCACAAGAGAAAGATAGTTTATTTGATATTTTAGAAAAAGGTTATTCAAATGAACAAAATTTAACAGGGAATTTTTTTAAAAAAATAAGTTCAAGAGCTTTTCCAAAAGCTTCAGTATATTTTATTTGTTCTGGTAAAGAAATAGTAGATGAAATAACAAGATTAGATCGTAATAAAGATCAAGATGATGATTCACATATTATAAATCCAAGAAAAAGTCAAACTTACAATAATACAATACCAGGAAGTATATTAAAATTAAGTAATAAATCACAACCATTAAAAAATACAATCACAAATAACAATAATAATAATAATATCCAAATGAAAAAACCAAGTGAACTTTCATCAAATGAAAATTCAGAACTTTTTGAAGAAGATGATGAAACATTTAATAAAATAATAAATAATGAAAATCAAACAAATATTTTAGATGACACTGATGAAATATATGAAAATTATTATACATTAGATAAAGTAGAAGATAATTATTTTTATTCAAATGAAATAATACATCAATCAATAAAAGATAGAGATGATATAATTAATCATGTAATAATATGTGGAATGCATCCTGAAATTATTCATTTTATTCTTCCTTTAAGAGCAAAATATTTACCTGAAAATCATTTAAAATGGATTGTTATTTTAGCACCTTCTTTAAGTCAAGAATTACATGATGCTTTAAGTAAATTTCCTAAAATTATTTTTATTCAAGGTAATCCACTTCAACCTGAAAATTTATTTCGTGCTAATATTACTAGTGCTGATATTGCTGTTATTTTATCAAGTGGACAAAGTGATAATTGTGAAAATGAATTTGATATTCCTGATGCTGGGACTATTTTTATTTATAAAGCTTTGAAAAAAATGAATAAAAATATTAAAATTATGACTGAGTTGTTAATTACTAAAAATATTGAATTTTTATTAACTGCTAAACAATTAAAAAAATTATTTGTTAGAAATAAAAAAAAAAGTAATGATGAAGAAGATCTTCCTCCACAATATGAACATACTTCTGTTTATGCTATTGGTGAAGTTTATTTACCTTCTTTAGTTGATAAATTAACTTGTCAAACTTTTTATAATTCAAATATTTTAACTATTTTAAATTTAATTTTATCTGGTGATTCATATAGGAAAGATAAAGAAATGGAAAAATTATTTAATTTAACTGGAAGTAATTTATTTCTTATTTTAAATGATTGTAAAAATGAATCTTATTCTGATATGTTTAATAGATTAGTTATGAATAAAGGTATTATTCCTATTGCTTTATATAGAAAAAATATTACTGAGAATTTTTATTATGTTTATACTAATCCAAAAAAAACTACTTTAATTAGAGATACTGATTTAATTTTTATTTTATCAACTACTGAAAATATGTTGGCTTTGTTAGAAAAAAGTTTATTACTTGCTAATAGTAATATTACTTCTGTTATTAATAAAGATAGTATTAAAGAAGAAAAAACTGTTCCTTCTTTATTTAAAATTATTGAAGATCATATTGAAAAAGATAATGGAATTACTAATATTAAATTACCTTCGAAAAATGATAGAAATTATAAAAAAAAACCTACTTTAGTTCAGTTAATTAATACTTATAAAAGAAGTGATAGTGAAAGAAAAAGTACTCTTAATAATAATGAAAATTATAAAAGAGATGAAAAAAATAGAATGACTTTTAGAAAAAAACCTGAAACTTCTAAATATATTGAAATTGATTCTTTGCAAAATAGATTAAATAATGTTATGGAAAAATTGCAGAAAATTTCAGATAAATGTGAAGAAATTAAAGAAGATATTAATAAATATGTTTTGGAAGAAATTAATTCTGAATTATTAATGTATATATCTAAAACTGATTCAAATTAATTATAAAAAATTAATTTCTAAAAAAAGAGAAAAATATATGAATTTATATAAAAATTATTATAATTTATAAAAATATGCAATTTTATTATTTCCAATATCATTATTTTAAATAATAAATAAATATTTAATTTAAAAATACAAAAAAAAAATATAAAACCAAAATCTATACAAAAAAAAATTTAGTTTTTACTTTCATCTTTATATCCTTCCCAATCAACAGGAGCAACATAATTATATTCTTTCATATAATCTAAAATATTTTGAGAAGGAATATCTTTCTCACCTAAAATATTTTCAACTTTTAAAAAAAGATTTTTAGCTTCATCCCATTTTCCTTCAATATATTTATTCATAGCTTCATTATAAGTATCAATAAATTCTTGAGAATATCTTTGTCTAATTTTCACAAAATCAACATCATTTGAAACAAATTCATTCCAAACATTATTTTTATGTCTTTTAACAACATCAAAATACAATTTTTTTGCTTTTTTTCTTTTCTCAATAATTTTTTCTAATTTATTCTGTAAATCATTATCTTTAAAAATAGAATCTTCTTTTTTTTCAGTTTTTAAATTTTTTAAATCTAAATCAATACTATAAAATCGATTAATTTCTCCAGAATTATTTTTAATAACATCTAACAACCTTAAATTTTTTTTAGAATTTTCACTTAAATAATCAACAAAATCTCCACTAATAATTAATTCCTTAGAATAATCTTTAGTCTTTTCTTCAAGTGCATTAGCCATATTAACATCAGGAGAAAGATAAGAAGCATCAATTTTAAACATAGAACCAATAGCACCTTCAATAGAAGGACCTAAATGTAATCCAAAACCTAATCTAACTCTATAATTTTTCATTCTAGCATTTAATCCAGAATGCTTTTTATAAACAGCTAATTTATAACTTTTTGTAATTTGAATTAATATTTTAATAATTGATATTAATGCCATATCACAAATTTGACTTACTTCTTCACATTTACTTAACTTTAAATCAATTTTACCATTTGAATTTACTATTTGTTTAATGAATTTATCATCAAATTTCCAAACAACTAAAAATGCATCTCCTATATTTTTATTAGCAGAACCACAATAATCACTTACTAATTCATGTACAATTTCTGCTACTTGATTTACAAATATCATAACATGTTGTTGAAGTACTTCAGTTGTGTCTGTGAAATTTCTTATGTCACAAAAACCATATATTCCCATTACTTTCTTACCTGGAATTATTGGATTCATTTCTACATTTACTCCTTCTTGAAGGACTGATGATATTATTTGAGATCCTGCTTCTCCGAAACCTAAAGCTAACATTGAACATATTTTTGATATTTTTTTTTCTAAAACTTGAGTTTCTAACATTTCTATATTTGATTTTGTACATGATAAACAATTTTTAGTATCTTTTATATTGTTATTGTTATTATCATCCATTGATGATATTGGATTTTTTGCCATGTTTTCTATTTTTGTTGTCATGTTTTCTATTGGTTTTAATACTAAATCTTCTATGTCTACACAAAATGATAAAAATCCTATTGTGAATATTATTAATATTCCACTTGTTTTTATAATGTTTAATTTACTTATTAATTTACTTTGATATCTGTTATCAAATATTGCTATGCATTTATTTACTAAAACAGTTACTGAAGGAAGTATTCCTAAATTTACTAAATATTTTATAAAATTCTGATTTTCTTCATTGTCTAGATTTTGTATTCCTTTACATTGTGCATAATATAATAATTTTTCTGTTAATCTTAATTTTGAATGAAAATCTTTATTTATGTATTCAAATCCATATACATTTGCATATATAATTGGATTTTTTTTATCATTTTTAAAATAATTTATGTATAAATTAAATGTTTGATTTAATTTTGTTATATTTTGTTCTTTTAATTCATTAAATAATTGAATACCATATTCACTTTGTGTTGTCATTGAAAAATAATAATTTGGATTAAATACTATTATTGCTATTAATAAAAAAATAGTTAAAATAATAATTTTCTTTGATGAAAAATCTTCAAATCTTGATGAAATATCAGTATCATTTTTATCATCATTTTTTTTTTTTTGTCTACTCATATGATTAAAAATTTTAACAAGATTAGTTATTCTTACAATTCTAATTATTTTCAAATTTTTTGATATTTTCATAACCAACAATCCATTAAAATTAATTTGTTGAATTTCTAAATTTTCACCATAAATTATTTTATTAGAAATAGAACTAATATCTAAAATCATAGTAATAATTCCAATGATATCAATCCAAAAAAAAAGTCCACAACCATATTGTTCATCTACTAAAAAATCTAATATTACTTCAATTAAAAATAAACTAATTATTATTACTGAAATTAAATCAAATAATTTATCATATGTTTGACTTGTTGTTAATCTTTTTATATCATCTAAATATAAAGCAAATATTGTTAATAATGTTGAGTAAGTTTTAAAATAATTTGATTCTAATAATATATTTATTCTTTCTTTCCCTGTGTGTTGATAATTTAATTTATGATATTTCATTTTTTGACTTCTGTGTTTTTCTGTATTTAATATTTGAGATTGTTTGTTTGTTAATGTGGTAGCTTTTTGAATATTTGAATTACTTTTCATCTTAATATTTTTTAATTCTTTTTTTGTATTTTATTTAAAAATTATTTTATAAATTATTTTAAAATATATATATTTTATTTTTTATAATTTTAATTTTTAAATATATGGAATTTATTACTGAAGATGATATTAATGATAATGAAAAAATGGATATTTCAATAAAGAAAAATGATGAAAATAGTAAGAGTATTATTTTTTTATCAAAAAGTGAAAGGGAAAAAATTGAGAAAAATAAATTAGAAGAAATTGCAAAATTAGAAAAAGCAAAAGAACAAAGAAATAAAAGACATAAATTAGATTATATACATAATAAACCATATTATGATAAAGAAAGAAGAAATAAATTAGAAGAGAGAAAAAAAACAAAACAAGAATTAGAAGAAGAAGAAGATTTAAAACAAATAAAAAATTATTATTTAGGAGTAAAAAAAAGGAGAAAAAAAAAAGATTACAGATCAAAAGAAAGTTCAAAAGATTTTTTTGTTTTTGATTGGAAAGATACAGATGATACAACAAAAGATTTAAAAAATATTTATATTCCAAAATCTAATAGTTCACTTTTATTTGGAAGAGGACATATGGGAGGAGAAGATGAAGAAGAAATGAAAATACAAAAGAAAAAATATGAAAATTTAGTTGAAGCTTTTAATGAAAAAAATAATAAAAATAAATTAAATGATAATAGAAAAAAAGAAAGTAAATATCATCCTAGAAAAAGTAAAAAGTTTCTTCCTTGGAAAAAAATTAAAAAAAGAAAATTATCTTCTTCAAGTTATGATGATTATAAAAATAAAAAAGAAAGTAAAAATAGAAGTAAAAGTTAATAAAATAAATAAAATTTAAAATAAAATATAAAATAAAAACAAAAAAAAAAATATAAAATAAAAAAAAATGATAACAAAAATAATAATAGAAGGAGTAGATTATTCAGGAAAAAAATCCCTATATCAAAAAATAAGAAACAAAATAGAAAATATAGAAATTCAAATAAATGGAATATTAAAAGAACAATATGAACTTCATTGGTCAAAATGGGATAAATCAAAAAATGACAAAAGCTCAATAATAATAATATTAGAAGCAACTCCAGAAAAATTATTAGAAAGAGCTCAATTAAAAGATAATAATAATCAAAATTATACTCTTGACAAATTTTTTTTAATAAGATATAGATATCGTCAATTATCAGCATTTTATGGAAATAACATTCATTTAATTGATACTACTTTACTTTCAATTGATGAAATATCAAATATAACATTATCAATAATAAAAGATAATAATTTAGATTATATAATACCATCAATAAATGATTTAAAAGAAGAAGAATATGAAAAATTACCAAAAGTAATTGAAGGAGAAAGTAAAATAGTACGTCAATATAATAAAAGATTTCAAATAATAAAATATAAACCAACAGTACATTCATTTAAACAAAAAAGAAGTGGAATTGTTGAAGGTACTGATAAAGAAAGAATGAAAATGACAAAAAATATAATTGATATTTTTTCAAGATATTCACTAAAACATTCTTATTTTTATATAGGAGAAAATTACATATTAAATGAAAGTAAAAATCCAGAAATTGATTTACCACCAGTTGAAGTTATAGTAAAAAGATGTTTTGTTGGAAGTGATAAAGTAAGATATTATAATTTAGAAAAATTAAAAAATCGTTTTGGAAAACCAATGTTAAAAAATTGGAAAAATGAATATCAAAAATTATTAGTAAGATTTGATTATAGAAATCCAAATATAAATCCAGATACAAATTTACCTTTAGGAGATTTGCCTTTATGTGATGATTTAGCTGATGAATTTTTAAATAGTGAAATTGCAAAGAAAACTGCTAAGAAATGTTTTACTGTTTTAGATGAACATTTTTCAAAAATGAATTTATATTTTGAAGATGTTTGTTTTATGCTTGATGTTAATGGTGATACTATGTATGGAGAAGTTAGTCAAGATTGTGGAAGGTATAAATATGTTGAAGAAGATAAGTTAACTGATTTAGATAAAGATGTTTGGAGAAATTGGGGAAGTTTTGAAATTGTTTTAAAACAATATCAAATGCTTACTAATATGATTGAGAAGTATGTTAAAAAGAATTTTTATGGAATTGAATAATTTTTGTTTTTTTTTTATGTTTTTTAAGTTTTTTATATTATATTTTTGGTTTTTTTAATTATGATAGTTATTAAATTTATTTTTTTTTTTGGGGTTAAATTTTTATATTATTTTTTTTTTTTGTAACTATGAAGGACAAAAAATACTTAAATTATGGTTTTTAGGTATTTTGAAAAATCATAGTTTTTTAGTCTTCCCTCACCACTCATATTTATAATTATTTATAATTATAAAAATCGCATCAGTGAGGAGTACCCAAGTAATATTTAAATTTCTTTTGTTTTTTAAGTAAAATGGAAATTAATTTATGGAATTTTAATTATTTAATTAAAATTAAATTAATATATTATTAATTATTCAAAAAGAAAAAAAGTAAATTAATAAGAATTTTCATATTTAAATTTTTTTAATCATTAAAATTTAAAAATGTCAAAATCACCTAGAAGTGAAAATGTTCAAGAAAATATGTTTACAATTGAAAATGAAGAATTTAATTTAATATATAATCAATTATTAAATGAAAAAGAAGAAATTTTAGAAAATTTAAGACAAGAAATATTAATAAACCAAGAGCAAAGAAATTATATTGAAATATTAAAACAAACAATAGAACAAGATTTAATAAAAACAGGATTAATGAAAAATTTAGATGAATCATCGAAGAAATATAATATGAAACCAGTTGATATAATTGCAGATTATTCCAAATTAAAAATGGAAAATGAAAAAATGAAAAAAGATTTAATTATGGAACAAGTTATATTAACTGATATTAAAAATGATTTAGATACTACAAAAAATGAAAATATTGATTTAAAAAATAAAAATAATGAATTAGAAGAAGAAATGAATATTATTAAAAAATTAATTAATGGAAATTTAATTAATAATCAAATTGAATTAGAAAATAAAAACCAAATTGCAACAAATTTACAAAATATAATAATTGAAAATAAAGAATTAAAAGATAATATTTCAATTTTTAAAAAACAAATAAGTGAATATGAAAAAGAATTAATCGAGAAAAAAGATATTGATAATAAATTAAAAAATCTAACAAAAGAAAAAGATAAGATATTAGAAAACAATTCAAAATTACAAAATGACTTTAATGAATTAAGTAATCAATTTTCGGAAAAAGTAAAAAATAATGAAGATTTATTAAAAGAAAATATAAATATAAAAGATAAATATAATAAAAGTAACCAAGAAATTGAAAAATTAAAAAATAATTTAGAAGAGACAACAGAAAAGTTTAATAATACAAAAAAATTATTAGAAGAAGAACAAAAAATAATAAAAATATCATTAAAAAAAAGTGAAAATTCAAATATTGAATTAGCAAATGATATTCAAAGTAAAAATGATCAAATTTCAAATTTACAAAATGTAGCAAAAGAAAAAGATAAAAGTATTACAGATTTAAATTCAAAATTATCAGAATCAAAAATAATATTAGATAAATTAAAAGATGAAAATGAAAAAAAATTAATTCTTTCTAATCAAAATATAAACAATTTAAATGATGAAAATCAAAAATTAAAATATTTAACAAAAGAATTAACAAAAGAAAATCAAAATTTATTAGAACAAATATCAAAATTAAAAGATGAAATAAATAAATATGCAATTGATTTTCAAACATTAAAAAATGAAAATGAAGAAACTAAAACTTTAAATAATAAATTAAAAGATGAATTTGATAGAACAAATCAAGAAAAAGATATTTTAAATGAAGAAGTTAATAAAGTAAAAACTGTAAATGGAAGTGCAAATAATGAAATAAATTTTTGGAAAGTTAAATATGAAAATGATATAAATAGTAAAGAAGAAGAAACAAATATTTTAAGAAATGAAATAGAAATTTTAAATTATAAAATTGATGATATTAATAGACAATATATGAAAGTAGTTGAAGAATTAAATTTAAAAGAAATTGAAATTGAAAAATATGAAGAAAGAGAAAAAAAAGTTAGAGAAGAATTTAATGCATTAAAAGATAATAATGTTGAATTAAATAATAAAATTGAACAACATTTAAATGATTTAAAAAGAGAAGTTCATACTTCTTATGATACAAATTCTAAAAATAATCAATTAGTTATTAAAGTTGCAGATTTAAATAATAAAGTAAAGAAATTGACTGAAGAAAATAATTCTTTAAAAAAATTTAAAAAAGAAGTAATTGAAGATATGAATAATAAAAACAATGAAATTAAAAAAAAAGAAATTGAATTATATACTATTGAAAAAAATGCAAATAATAACCAAAAAATTATTGATAATTGTTTAAATATTATAATTCAATATTTTAATAAAAATAAAAATTCAATTAAATTAAATAAAAATAGTTTATTTAATAATAATATTGATGAATATGTAGAATCTACATTATTATCTAACTCAAATAAAGAAATTAAAACAAATGAAAAATTAAAAAAAATACAAAATTTTCTTAATTTAATTTCAACGGAAGCTGAAATTTTATTTGAACATATTCAAACTTTAAATAAATTAAATATAGATAAATCAATTAATATATCATCAATACCCGTATATTTTAAATATAAATGATTTTTTAATATTTTTTTTTAAATTAATTAATTAATGGTAAATATGGAAAAAACAAAAAAAATTTTATATATTTTTATTCAAAATCAATTTATCGATAAATTATAGTTAAATTGTTTAAATCTAAATAATACTTTAATATTATTTATTATATCAATAATTATTTTATTATAATTAATTATCATATGGATTTAATAATATTGAATTTGGAGCATCTTGATCAATATTTGAATATGAATAATCATTTGGGATTAATCTTTCATTTTTAAAAGTTTTTTCATTTTTTACATTTGTGTTCTTTTCATTTGTTTTTGATTTAATTTGTTCATAATTTCCTTTTCCTTCTAATTTTGGATAAGGATTATAGATTAATTCAACTGATTTTTCATTATTTTTATTGGATTTCGTTTTATTTTTATTATCTTCAATATTTCCAACACTTGATATATTAATTTGATTAATTTGATTGTTATTAATATTATTATTAGAAATTTGATTTTGACTCATTACATTATTTGGTAAAAAAGAATTAACTAATATTGGATAATTTCCTTTTGGATTTAAATTATTATTCATTGTATAATTTCTATCTGGATAAACAATTTGTTGTGAATTACTTATTTGAGATTTATTACTTATTATATATTTTCTATTATTATTATTATTAATATTTCCTTGTTGATTATTTATTTGATTATTATTATAATATCCAGTAGGAACTACTTTATTCTGAGAAATATTACTCATATAAGGATTAATTAATTCTTGATTATCAATCATTAAATTAACTTTAGATTCAGTTAATGGATTTTCTTTATAAACAAAATTAGATTTTTTATATTCATAATTCCCAGGTTCTTTATAAATATAATTAGGTTGCATTTGACTTTGATAAATTATACCTTTATTATTTTGATTATTAACATTACTAACATAAGGATTATTAACAATCATATTATTTCTTTGAATCATACTTTGATCAATTCTTGGTCTATTATTTAAATTTCTATTTATTACAATTTCACTTTGTGCAATTTGATTTTGATAAGGAATTGATTCTGGTTGAAACTCATAAAAAGTTGAAGGATCATTATTATCAATAGGAAAAATTTGAAAAAATAGATTTTCTTTTAAACCATTTAAAATATCATCTCCTAATTTTCTATTATTATGAATTCTATATGAATCTAATAAAGTAAAAAGAACATTTATTATTGTTCCTGAAGGTGAATAAAACCATATTTTCAAACTTGAATTTCCAAAGTTTGCACCTTGAATTAAATTAAATTTACAATAGAAATAATTTTTACCAAAAAAAGGTTGTTTAAATTGCTCTTCTTTTATATTAATTAAAGGAAATTGAAAACCTTTTATATTTGCATTTGGAATTGTCGAACATGTTATAATTAGTCTATATGAAGTTATATATAAATATCCTTCTCCTGAAAATTTTCCTTGTGTTTCTGTTGTTATTTCAAATGTTATTTTTGGAGATTTTAATATAAAGTATTCATTATCATATCTTATTGGTTCATTTGTTTTTGGATCAATGATAATATTTACTGACATAATTAATTATCAATATTATTTTTTTATTTTATTTTATTAATTCAATTAGAAATAAAATATAATTGTTAAAAATTTTGATAAGACTGAAAAAATAATAATTCTTATTTATTTATAAAAAGAAGTTTTATTAATACTAAATGATAATAAATAATTTAGTTATAAAAATTAATTTTTTAAAGGATGAAGTTTTAAAGTTTTATAAATATAATTGTTTTTTATAAATTTAACTTGTTTACATTTTTAATTTTTTTATTACCATTTCTCTTATAAATTTAAAATTTTATATATACTTAACAAAAAAGATTTATTTTTATTTCATTATATAAGATATTAATATTCAAAGTTTTATATTTTAATTTATAAATTTATTTATAGGCATTTATTTATAGACTTTATTTTTAATTATTAGATCTATATACTTATTTAGTTAAAAAAAAAAAAAAAAAAAATATAATAATAAATAATAATTTAATACATTAATTAATTTATAATATTTGGAATGTCATATTTTTTTTTTTATTTTTTTTGCTGGTTTAAAATATAATTTATCAATTGGTCTTATCAAAATGATTATTGATAAGAATAAAATAAATAAAAATTTTATAAACTTTCCTTTTTTATTATTTAAAGAAATATTAGTATAGATGAAATCAATAAATTGATTCATTTTTTCATTGGTATAATTATTACCAAAAACAATAATAATAATAATTGTTAGTATGAAACTATATAGTATTATTGTATTTAAATTTTTCTGAGTTCTAAAATATCTTCCGAATAATAAAGTAAATACTCTATGATATAAAAAAATATATAATGAATTTCTTCCTATCATTGTGATAATAGGTATCTTCTTATTAGGTAATGAAAATAAAAGTAAAAAACTCATAATTAAAGCAATTATAAATAATTGAATTCTTTTTATTATTTCTTTATTAAACTTATAACTATACATAAGAAGTGAATTTTCAGAAAAAGATATTTTTTTTTCAATTATTAAATAAAATAAAAAATATGAAAATAAAAATAGTAATATAATTATAATAACTTTTATTTTTTGTGTTATATTCCTTATTTTTTTAAAATCTTCTTTTTTAAAATAATAACCTAAAACAAAAAAAGGAAAAAAAGCAAAATTTCTTTTAAATGATAATGTTTCCATTGTAAAACTTGGAGAATAACCAACAATTAAAGCAAAGAAAAAACTTTTAATAATAAGAAAACTTTCATTTTCTAAAAAAGGAATAATCATTCTCCAAAAAATTAATGATATTAAATACCAATATGAATTTTTAGGAATAAATATATTTGGATATTCATTATTCATATAATAATGATATAACATCAATGATGAATCAAAAATAATATATTGAATAATCAATTTTGATAATGATTTTTTGCTTTTAGAATTATTTGATTTACTAAAATATCCAGAACAAATAACAAAAGCAGGCATATGAAAAGTATAAATAAAAACTACTATCTTATTTAATAAACTTCTTGGATATTTTAAATAAAAACTATATAAAAAATGGGCAAATACAACTAAAAATATTAGAACTCCTTTATAATTATCCCAAATATCATCTCTTATTTTAATATTTGATGCTTGTGTTATTATATTATTATTTTCATTATTATTAATTAAAGTTTTATTGTTTTCATTATTAACTTGTTTTAAATTTTCAGGTTTTAATTGTCCTATTTCTTCTTTATCATTCATCAAATTTATTTAATAAGATTATTGTTTTGAAATAAATTAATTCTTATTTATTATATTCATTATAATCTTTTTTTATATTATTGTATCATTTTTTATTATGAAATATTTTATTTATATGATAAGTTTTAACTTTATATCTTAAAATTTAATATTAACTATAATTATTAATTATCATATATATAATTAGTTAATAAAATATTTATTTCTTACTATATAAAAATTTAATAAAATTTTTCACAAATATTTATATTAATTTAATTTTTATTTTTTTATATAGTATCATCAAAAGACAATTTATTATAATTTCTAAATATTAATTCTTCCCCAGGAAAACCAATAATATAATTAACTTCTTTTAACTTTATCATTTTGTAAACACTTGAATTATTATTAAAATTACTTTCAGGTAAATTTAAAGGATTATTATTTTTCTTTGTATCATATTCAAAAGATTCTCCAATAACTCCAATAACGATAAGAGAATTTTCAACAATTAAATTTTTCATATCATCATCAAATGAAGACATATCTAATAAATAATTACATCTAAAAAATTTATCTTTTTTATATATATCATTTGGATATAAATCATCTGATAAATTAATACAAGCATAAACTCCTTCTGATTGAGGTACAAAAATACATCTATTATCTTTTGATAAATTTTTATATTGAATATAGTTTTTTTTATCATTGCTTAATTCATTTATTTTCTTTTTAAATAATAATATTTCTTCTTCATATATTTTTTTATTATTTTGATTTTCATTTGATAAAATTTCTATTTTGTTGTTTAAGGAGTTTTTACTTAATTTTAAATCGTTATTTTCTGATTGAGTAATTTTTAATAAGTTTTCTATTTGTAATAATTTTTTTACTATTTTTTCTTTTTCTAATAAAATGTTTTCTTTATCTAATTTTATTTCTTGATTTTCTTTAATTATTTCTAATAACTTTTCATTTGTTATTATAAATTTACCTTTTATTATTTCAAATTTGGATTCTAATTTTTTAAATTCTTCTACAGAATTATCAAATTTTGCTTGTAATAATTTATTATCAGTAATTAAATTATTATTTTTTAGTTTTTCAGCATCTAACAAATCTTTTAATTTTTGAATTTCAATTTCAAAATTATTATTAGATTGAATATTAACTCTATTTTCATTTAATTTATTTTGCATTTCAGAATTTTTTAGAGAAATAATAGTATTCATATGAGTAAAAAAAGTTTTTTTCATTTGATTAGTTAAAATAACTAAATTTTTATATTTACCTTCTAATTGTTTAATAATAGATTCTTTTTCATTTAATTTTTTTTTTAAATCTTTGGAAAAAGAATCCCAATTTTGATATTCTTTTGAATTTAATACTCCTTCATTACACATAGGACAATTATCTATTTTATTATTAATTTTACCATTAATAAATTTAGATAAATTATCACATTCTATATTTTTTTCTTTTAATTCTCTTTCTTTAATTAATATAGTTTCATTAAAATTTTCTGAGATTTTTTCATAACTTTCTAAAGTTTTAACATATTCATTTTGTAAAAAATGCATTATTCTATCATATTTTCCTTTATCATTTAAATCTTCATTTTTAATATTATTTTTATTATTTTTATTTTCATTATTTTGATAAATTAAAACATAACTTCCAGTATCATTATTTGTTTTATCTAAATCATCATCATCTAATAATTCAGGTAATTTACTTAATTCATTATCATTATTAATATTTATTTTTAATTCTACATCTGTAAATTTAAGACAAGGGAAAAAATTTAATGGTAAATATACACCATAATTTTTAATAAATATTCTTCTATTATTATTTTCTTTTATTACTTCTTTTTTTAAACATAATATATCATTTTGTAATGAATTATTAAATGTTATTCTTCTTTTTATTTCTTCAATTGATGCTTGATATGCTTTTGGGAAAAAAGAAGGATTTTGTAATTGAATAAATGAATCATTTAATTTTGAAATTTTTGTTTTTAACTGAGTGATTTTTAAATTAATATTAAATATATTTTTTCCACTTTCTAAAAAAGAAGTTAATATTTGATGTATTTTTAAAGAAAAATTTTCTAATCCTTTTCTCATTTTAGAAGCTAAATCATTAACAGGTTCTAATTCACTTTGTAAATTAGTTAAAGAATTAAATGTAGTATATTTATTTTTTAAATTTTTTATTATTTTACAAGAATCATCAAAATTATTATCATATTCATTTGAATTTATATTTTTATTTTGTCCATTATCAACAACTTTTAATGTTAAAAAATCAATTATTGTAATTAATGCCTTTTTAAATTCTAAAAAGTCATTTGTTAATTCATTAAATATTAATATTGGTTTTTTTTCTAATTCATTTATTTTATTGTCAAAATCATTACTTAAAGAAGTAATATCATTTTTAAGTAAATTTATTGTTGTTGTTTTTTCATTTATTATTTTATTATTTTCATTAAAGAAAATATTTGTCTTTTCTTTTATTATATCTGATATTTTAGAAGATTCTTTTAACATAGTTTCTTTCCAAGATGTTATTTTATTTAAATCAAAATATAAATCAATTAAATATTTTTTATTATTATTTTGTAATTTAGGATGAATTTCAGTTGTCTTTAATTTTTCAATTCCTTCATTATAATTTTTAATTGAAGTTTCTTTTATTTCCAACATTTTATTATATTCATTTACAATTTCTTTAATTGATAAATCACAATTATCACTTATTGAATTAATATATTTTATTAAAGTATTAATTGCACAATATTGATATTGATAATTTTCTTTTATTTTTTCAGTTATTTTATAATTTACTTTCATTGTTGAATATATTATCTTTAAATTTTCAAAAAATTCTAACATTTTTTCAAAAGTAATCTTTATTTCTGAAGCTTCAATATATTTTAAATATGATGATGTACTTTCTAAAAGACCATAATTTGAATGAACATCAGGTAAATTATTTTGATTTATTATTAATGGGAATGATAATGTTGATATCATTTTATTTATAATTGAATCAATTGTTGATAAAATTGATTCTTTAATATAATTTTTTGAAAAGAGAAAATATTTGTTTTCTGATTTTAAATCATTTTCTAATGGAATTTTATCAATTATATTTCCTTTTTCAGATATGACTATCATATCATTTTGAGATATTTTATATTCTTGAATTATTGATTCTAGTGTTGTTAAATAATCTTTGTTATTATTTAAAGGGATATATTCCCCTATTTCACCTAAAATTATTGATAACATATTTATCGTTTTAATAAATTTTGAATTTTAAATTATTTTTAAAATAAATTAATTAAAAAAAATATATTAAATATTATTTGCACAATTAATAATTAAATAAAAGAACGATTTTATTTTCTGAGATTATATATCTCTAAAAAATAATAAATCATATAATTATTAAATCAAATGAAACTATTTAATAACAATATAACTTTTATATCCTTTAATATTATATAATTTATTAATAAAAAAATTAAATGTAATAATGTTCTCAAAATAAAAATATAAATATTCATAAAAAACAAAATAAACCAAAATATAATGAAATTACCATCAAAATAAAAAAATTTCCCCATCCGAGACTTGAACTCGGGTCTTCTCGGTGAAAGCGAGATATCCTAACCCCTAGACTAATGAGGATTTTCTATTATTATAATAAATTATTAT
>JAEEGK010008068.1_pt1 | contig 24956 bp, 21 predicted proteins | sample 8958771 | NCBI WGS metagenome assembly JAEEGK01 (sample SAMN16246547, study PRJNA631951) | gut metagenome | biome: gut microbiome; feature: rumen; material: SC-attached | host: Bos | place: Iran: Karaj | collected 2018-10
TGAAGTGCTACCAGATTCCGGAAGCCGGACGGCAGGCCCGCGGAACGGCGATCATCAACCTGCTGCAGATCGCGGCCGGGGAGAAGATTTCCACCATGCTGCCGATGCCCCGGGAGGCGGAACGGGAGTACAACCTGGTGATGGCCACCCGCGGCGGTATGATCAAGAAGACCGCACTGGACGAATTCCGCAACCTGCGGAAGAACGGCCTGATCGCGATTGCCCTGAAGGAAGGCGACGAGCTGATCGGCGTACGGCTGAGCACCGGCGATGACGAGATGCTGCTGGCGACCCGGAAGGGTATGTCCATCCGCTTCAATGAGCGCCATGTGCGCAACCTGGGACGGAACTCCATCGGTGTGCGGTCTATCCGCCTGGCAGAGGATGACGAGGTGATCGACATCGCTGCCGTGGAGCCGGATACCACCGTGCTTGCGATCACATCCCTCGGCTACGGAAAGCGGACCGATCCGGATGAATACCGCGAACAGGGCCGGAACGGCAAGGGCGTCCGCGCAATCAACCTGACGGAAAAGACCGGCGACCTGACAGCACTGCTGTTCGTGCACGAGGAAGAGGACATCCTGCTGATTACCGACGACGGCACGATCATCCGGGCCCGGGCGGCGGATATCCGCGTATGCGGCCGTACAACGCAGGGTGTGCGGATTATGCGCCTGAGTGAGGGCAGCACCGTGGTCGGTGTATGCCGCGCAGAAAAGGAAGACGAAATGCCGGACGAAAACATCGAAGCCGTGGAAGCTGCTGAAGAGGCAATTGCCGAAAATGCGCCGGAAACGGCCGCAGAAGGCGCCCCGGATGCAGAACAGCCTGTAACAGGCGAAGCCCCCGCGGATCCGGAATAAGCCCCGAAAACCGGCTGAAAAACCGGAAATATGATGCACTAAGAGGCACTCCTGACGGAGCGCCTCTTTTTTCCATGCTGGACAATTGAAGCCGGAAGCCTTATACTGAATGCAGAAACGGAAGCAATATGACAAAAGGAATCACTGCGGGCGCGGTGCGGAGCCTGTGAGGTACGGGCAGCACCGTCCCTGAATCATCATTCAGCAGGAACCGGGAGGCGACGGGCATGAAGGAGATTACCCTGAAAGCGGAGATCGGGAATATTCCCCAGGTAATCGCGTTTGTTGAGGAACAGCTGGAGACGGTGGCATGCCCCCTCCGTGCCCAGATGCAGATTGACGTGGCAGTGGACGAGCTGTTCAGCAACATTGCCCGGTATGCCTATGCCCCGAAGAGCGGAGACGCCACAGTCACCTTTGCCTATGACGAGATGGCCAAGGAGGTCAGCATCACCTTCACGGACAGCGGCGTTCCGTTCAATCCGCTGGAGCGGAGCGCTCCGGATACGCATGTGCCCCTGGAGCGGCGCAGTATCGGCGGCCTGGGCATCCACCTGGTCCGGAAAACGATGGACGGAATGGACTATGAATACCGGGACGGAAAGAACATCCTGACCATCCACAAGCTGATCTGACAGCACAGAAAAAAGAGAAACGGCACGCCGATCAGGCGTGCCGTTTTCAGTGCCGGAAACCGTTATACCTTTTCCCGGGGAAGGGTGCAGGTGAGGACCAGGCGGGAATCCTCCATGGCAGCGCGGATGGTTCCGCCGTGCTTTTCAGCGATGGCGGCCGCGATGGACAGCCCAATGCCGAAGCCGGACTGTTTTTCCTTGCTGCGGGAGGGATCCGCCCGGTAGAAGCGGAGGAAGAGCTGTTCGCACTGCTCCTTCGTGAGGGGTGTGTCCACCGTGTTGGAGACGCGCAGCACGGCATTCCGGCCGTCCCGGAAAGCTTCAGCCAGGATGGAGCCGTTTTCCGAAGCATACTTGACCGCGTTGTCACACAGAGTGGAGAGCAGCCGCTGCAGGGAAGCCCGGTCGCCGGTGACCTTCAGGGACGGATCAGCCCGGACGGTCATTTCCCTGCCATTGAACTCCGCCATGGCGGTGAAGGGCTCGGCGGTCTCCTCCAGCAGGGAGCCGATTGCCACCGTTTCCATTGCCAGGGCCGGGTGCTCCTCTTCCATACGGGAAAGGTAGACCAGCTCATCCACCAGGCGGCGGAGGGCGGAGGTCTGTTTCTGCGTGCTGCGGACCCAGGGATTATCCGGGGTTTCCATATTCAGCAGCTCCATATTGGTGGAGATGACCGTGAGCGGCGTTTTCAGCTCATGGCTGGCATTGGTGATGAATTCCTTCTGCTGCTCCATATTCCAGATGGTGGGCTCAACTGCTTTCCGGCTGGCAAGGATTACGATCAGCAGGGCCATCAGGATTCCGCCCAGGCAGGCTATACCGGAAATGAGCGCCAGGGTCCGCACAGAGGACAGGCGGGTTTCACAGTCCATGATGACTATGCCGGAGCGGTTTCCCAGTTCCTGCACCCGGAACAGGTAGTCCCCGATATATCCGCTGTCCCTTCCGGTATCCAGCGCCTGGCGGACCAGGTCCGCGGCGCCTTCCTCATCCAGGACGGGCATGTTTTCCAGGTTCAGGCCGGAAATCTCTTCCCCGGAATTCACCCAGGCGGAGAACCAGTTGGTTTCACTGGCCATGTTGCGCGCATGCCGGCTGCGGAAACCGCCCCATTCATTGCGGAAGCCGGGATCCCGCCGGGATGTGAACCGATTATCCGGTCCCGGTCCGGGATCCGGGAGTTCCGGAAGGGGAATTTCCGACGGGACGGAGCCCGCGGGAAGCGTATTTGCAGACAGTGAAGCCAGCGTGTCGGCCAGTTCGGCACGCACGCTGATCCAGTTGGCCAGGTTGACGATACAGACCACCAGCACCATGGCCACGGTGAGGGCCAGGACGGCGATCCGGATAAACCGTTTCTGCAATTGCCTGATCATGATTTCTTCTCCAGTGAGTAGCCTGTTCCGCGGTGAACCCGGATTTCCGTGGCGGAGGCGAGTTCCGCGAGTTTTTTGCGCAGCTGGGAGATGTTGACCCATACGACATTGATTTCCGCCTCGGCATCCCAGCCCCAGACCTTATCCATGAGCTGCTGGACGGAGAACAACAGGTGCGGGTTTTCCATGAACAGCTCCATAAGCTGGTAGGATTTTCCGGTGAGGCGGACGGAGCGGCTGGCGCAGGAAAGCTCGCAGCTGCCCTTGTCCAGGGTGAGGTCCTCAAAGCGGAGGGTATCCGGCACGTAGTTTTCCCGGCGGCGCAGCATGGCCCGGATACGGGCAAGAAGCTCGCCGGCGTTGAAGGGTTTCGGCAGGTAATCATCCGCCCCGGCATCCAGACCGGCGATCCGGTCCTCGAACGCGTCCCGGGCGGTGAGCAGCATACAGGGCACATTGCTCCCGGAGGCGCGGATTTTCTTCAGGGCTTCCACCCCGTCCATTTCCGGCATCATCCAGTCCATGATGATGCCGTCATAGTTTTCCGCGGCAGCATAATCCACCGCTTCGGCACCGTCGAAGACAACATCCACCACATAGCCGGACCGTTCCAGCAGCGCTTTGACCGCCGCGGACAGGTCCCGGTCATCCTCCGCAAACAACAGCCTCATCCATACCTCCGGCCCAATCGGGCGATTATACAACAACGCACATGAAGGGTAATTTTTTATGGAATTCTTTCTCTGCCGCAGAGAAAAAATCCTCCCTTACCGTATCCGACAGGATGATTGTAAGGGAGGTTTTTAAAATGAACCTAAAACGCGGGAGATGCCGATCAGTCGTACCGTTCGTCGATAACGCGCTTGGTTTTCTTCTCACTGCGGGGCAGGAGGCCGTTTTCCACGACCTTGACGATCGGGGTGAAGCCGATGACGCTCTTGACCTTTCCGGCGATGCGGTTGGCCAGGTCCTGGAAGTCTACGGAGCCATTGGTCTCGACATAGATGCGCATGGTGTCCTTGCCGTCCAGGTGGGAGATGCGGATCTGGTATTCGCTGGAAGCCTCCGGGAAGGACTGGAGGATTTCCTCGATCTGGCTCGGGAAGACGTTGACACCCTTGATCTTCATCATGTCGTCGGTGCGGCCCATGATGGTATCCAGGCGGGGATGCCTGCTGCCGCAGGGGCATTCGCCGGGGATGATGCGGGACAGGTCATGGGTGCGGTAACGGATGAGCGGCGCGCCCTCCTTGACCAGGGTGGTGATGACGATCTCACCCATTTCCCCGTCCGGAACGGGCTTCAGGGTCTGCGGATCGATAATCTCGATGTAGAGGTAGTCATCCCAGTAGTGCATGCCGGTATTGTACTTGCAGTTGATGCCGATGCCGGGGCCGTAGATTTCCGTGAGGCCGTAGATATCGTAGAGCTCGATGCCCAGGGACTCCGCGATGCGGGTGCGCATTTTTTCGCTCCAGCGTTCGGAACCGATGACACCCTTCTTCAGGTGGATATTGTTCTTCAGGCCGCGCTTTTCGATTTCCTCGGAGAGGAGCAGTGCGTAGGAGGAGGTGGAGCAGAGCACGGTGGAACCCATGTCCTGCATCATCTGCAGCTGTTTTTCCGTGTTGCCGGGGCCCATCGGGATGACCATGGCGCCCAGGCGCTCCGCACCGGCCTGGAAGCCGATACCGGCGGTCCAGAGACCGTAGCCGGGTGTGATCTGGATGCGGTCCATTTTCGTGATGCCGGCATACTCATAGCAGCGGGCGAACATGATGGCCCAGTCTTCCACGTCTTTCGCGGTGTAGGGGATGATGACGGGCAGGCCGGTGGTACCCGAGGAGGAATGGATGCGGACAATCTGATCCTCCGGAGCGGTCATCAGGCCAAGGGGATAGGCTTCCCGCAGGTCATTCTTCTCGGAGAAAGGCAGGGATTCGAACTCCTCCGGGGAGGAGACGCCGGTGATGCCGGCATCTTCCAGCTTGCGGCCGTAGAAATTCTTCGCGGCGCGCAGCGCTGAAATCTGCTTGTTGACCAGCTCCAGCTGGGATTCGGAAATACGCATGACAGGTTCCTTCTTTCGTGTTATTTTGCCCAGGCCAGCGCCCGGAGATTGAGTTCATGGAATTTCTGCGGGATCCGGGAACGGACGGCGGCTTCCAGGTCCGCCTCGTCCAGTCCCAGTGCACCGCCGCGGACGGCGGCACCGAGCAGGATCAGGTTGAGCACCTTCGGGGAGCCGATTTCCCGCATGGCGCGTTCCGCGTCGATCACGCGGAGGTCCGCCACATGGGCGGACAGGTAATCCAGCATATCCTGCGCCCGGTATTCAGTACCGGACAGGGAAGCGGTGACCGGCATTACAGCCCGGTCGGACACGATCATCTGGCCGCCCGGCTTCAGGAAAGGCAGGAGGCGGACCGCCTCCCCGGGCTCAAAGCCGATGATGAGATCCGCTTCACCGCGGGCAATCATCGGGGAATAAATGCCATCGCCCATGCGCAGGTGGCTGAAAACGCTGCCGCCCCGCTGCGCCATGCCGATGGTTTCCGCGGACATGACAGGAATGTCCCGGGCCATTGCCGCGGCGGAAATGAGGCGGGAAGCCAGCACGGTTCCCTGGCCGCCGACACCGCAGAGGATAATATCCTTACGCACGGGAACTCACCTCCATTGCATGGACCGGGCACAGATGCGCGCACAGGCCGCAGCCGGTGCACTGCGCCGGGTCGATGACCGCTTTGCCGCCGGATATGCTGAGCGCGGGGCACCCGATCTCCCGGATGCACTTTTTGCAGCCGATACACTTTGCGGCATCCACGGAGAGGCAGCCCTGCGGCTTCGAGAGCGCAATACAGGGGGAGCGGAAGATGACGGCCTTGACGCCGGGCAGATCCGCAATACCGCGGACCGCTTCCACGGCGCGGGCATGATCCAGCGGATCGACGGTGACCACTTCCGTGACGCCGATGCCGCGCAGGACATTTTCAATACTGACTTTTTCGACTACATCCCCCATCATGGTACGGCCGGTGCCGGGGTGCGGCTGATGGCCGGTCATCGCGGTGGTGGAGTTGTCCAGCACCACCAGGGTGAATTCCGCCTGGTTGTAAACGGCATTCACGACACCGGGCAGGGCAGAGGCGAAGAAGGTGGAATCTCCGACAAAGGCGAAGCAGGTGCGGTCCGCCTCCAGGTGGCGGATGCCCTGGGCGATGCCGAGGCCGGCCCCCATGCACAGGCAGGTGTCCACCATGTCCAGCGGCATGGCGTTGCCGAGCGTGTAGCAGCCGATATCCCCGCAGAAGATGGTTTTCCGGCCCTTCATAGCCTGCTTGACGGCGTAGAAGGAGGCGCGGTGCGGGCAGCCGGCACAAAGCACCGGCGGGCGGACCGGCAGGGGAGGCGGAGCCGCCTCGGAAACGGCCGGGAGCGGGACGTCCAGGAAGGACGCGACCGCGGCGGCAACGCTGTCCCGGGTGTTTTCACCGGACAGCGGGATATGGCCGGTCTGTTTTCCGAGAATCCGGACTGAAAGGCCGTATTTTCCGCAGATATAGATGAGCGCCCGCTCAATGACGGGATCCAGTTCCTCGACACAGAGCACCTCATCCAGGCCGGAAAGGAACTCAACAGCTTTCTTTTCCGGGAACGGGAAGGGCGTTGCGACCTTCAGCACCCGGCATTTGCCGAGCTTTTCCCGGGCTTCCATCACATAGGTCCAGCTGATGCCGCCGGTGGCGATGCCCTTCCGGCAGGCCGGATCGCCGGACTCAATCCGGTTGGGGGCATAATCCGACAGGACATCGGAAAGCGCGGCGTTGCGCTCCTCAATTTTGCGGTGGCTGGCAAAGGAAAGACGGGGGAAGATGACCCAGCGGGCCGGATCGCGGACAAACCCGTCCGGCGTGTGGGTTTCGTACTCTTCCGCATCCAGGACGCGGATAGAGGCATAGCCATGGGAAACGCGCGTGGTCGGCCGGAGGAAAACCGGGGTGTGGTATTCCTCGGAAAAGGCGAACGCTTCGCGCATCATATCGTATGCTTCCTGCGCGGAGGAAGGATCGAAAACGGGCACCTTGGAGAAGGACGCAAAGCTGCGGGTATCCTGCTCGGTCTGGGAGGAGATGGGGCCGGGATCGTCCGCAACGAGGACAACCAGGCCGCCTTTTACCCCGATATACTCCAGGCACATCAGTGGATCGGACGCCACGTTGAGGCCCATCTGCTTCATGGTGACGAGCGCCCGGGCACCGGCATAGGACGCGCCGGCAGCCACTTCCATGGCGGTTTTTTCATTAACGGACCATTCCACATAGACGGAATCGCCGCGGTTTTTGGCAACGGTTTCCAGAACCTCGGTCGAGGGGGTGCCGGGATAGCCGCAGACCAGGTTGACCCCGGCCGCAAGCGCCCCCATTGCGATGGCTTCATTCCCCATCAGAAAGGCGGTATGCATACGTTCACTCCTTCAGGAATCTCTGTGCAGAAGCATAGCACAAAACCGCCCAAATGAGAAGAAATCCGCCGGAAAAAAACAGGAAATATGCCGGCAGCAGCTGCCGGCATATGAAAGGTCGGAAACGGGTTCAGAAACGGATGAGGAGATAGACGATCATGAGCAGCAGACCTGCCGCGGTGAGGATCAGGCCGAAGGTGAGGCTCCGGCCGATATTGTGGCCCGCGAGCGTGAGCAGCCGCCTTCTCTCGGCCGGAAGGAAGCCGCCGGACGGGATATCCTGGTTCCGGGCACGGCCCGAGTCCAGGATCCTGCGGATGAACAGGGCAAAATAATCCGTCAGCTCCGAGAGGAAACGGGTGGCAGCGGTCAGCAGACGGGGAATCCATACGAGAACCAGCCGGCTTTCCGGAGCGGCCGCGAGAAACCGGAAAAACGCGGTGAATGCTGCCGGGATCCATACGCGGATGAGTTTGCTGTCCGGGATGGAGGCAATGAAATGGAAAACGAAGGAGGAACCGGTGACCAGCGCACTGAGCAGGGGACGGTAAACCTTATCCTCCAGATCCAGCCAGGCAGGCCAGCGGTTGACATACACGCGCTTTCCGGAACCGGGACGGCCTGCGGAAGACGCCATCAGCAGCGGGCGGACCACCAGCAGGTAAACCAGCGCGCCCACGGCGATGCTTTCCGCCGCGCCGATCAGGTTCTCGCCCGAGAAATAATGGACATGCCCGGGAAAACCCTGGCCGAAGAACGGCATGGAACGTTCCGCACACGGACTGAGCAGGGCGGAACCGAAAAGCCCCAGGAAGGGCAGGGGAACCGATGCGGCGAGCAGCGCGGCTGCCGCCGGTTTCCGGATATACCGGCCGTTCATCGCGTCATATTTCGCCTGCAGCTTCGAATCCGCGTTCTTCTCAATGAACAGGCAGATGTAAAGCTTGGTCATATAGGCGACGGTGAGCCCGCCGGAGAAGATGAACAGGAGTTCCAGCAAGCGGTACGGCCAGACGGTGAGCCCGTGGGCAGAAAGCTCCGCGATGAGCTCCAGGATGCCTTCATGCAGCAGGGACTTGGAATTGAACCCGCTGCCCAGCGGCGGGATACAGGCAATGGAGACCGCGCCGGCCAGGAAGCAGAAGTGCAGCAGCGGCTTGCCCCGGCCGAAGCCGCGGACACCGTTCAGGTCCAGCCGGTGCAGGTTCATGTATACCACGCCGGCACAGAGGAACAGGCACAGCTTTATGAGGGAATGGTTCATCATATGCTCCAGCGTACCAAAGGCAGCCAGGGAGCCCTCCTCTCCCAGGAGGGTCATCACCGACAGGCCGACGGTGATAAAGCCGATCTGGCTGACGGAGGAGCAGGCAAGCGTACGCTTGAGATCCACGGAGAAAAGCGCCAGCAGGGCGCCCAGCAGCATTGTGACGGCACCAAGCACCAGCAGGGCATTGCCGAAGGAACGGACACCGGGCATGATATTGGCGCACAGGACGATCATGCCGAATATCCCGCTCTTGGTCAGGATACCGGAGAGCAGGGCGGAGGCAGGCGCCGGGGCGACCGGGTGCGCCTTGGGCAGCCAGATGTGCAGCGGGAACAGGCCGGCCTTGGCCGCGAACCCGAAAAGTGTGAGCCAGACGGCAACGGTAACGGCCGGGGACGGCGTTCCGCCCTCCAGGGCTTCCCGCAGGCCGTCAAATGACAGCGTGCCGGCCTGCCGGTACAGCAGGAACAGGCCCATCAGGGTGGTCAGGCCGCCGATGACCGCAACCATCAGGTAGGTTTCCGCAGCCCGCATGGCGCCGGGGGTTTCCTCCTGCGCCACCCAGGTATAGCTGGTGAGGGACATGATCTCAAAGAAGATCAGGGTAGTATACAGGTCATCCGACAGGAAGACGCCGAGCGTGGCGCCAAGCGTCCAGAGATTGAAAAGCCAGTACCGGTTCCGCATTCCGTCGTGGTGCAGGTATTCCGGGGCGAAAACATCGCTGACCAGCCACATGAAGGCGGCCACCGACGCGTAGAGGCTGCGGAAACCGTCGGCGCGGAGATGCAGGCCAAGACCGCAGAAGCCGTCCAGGCTGAAACGCGCAGTGCCGGGCAGGAGTGTGAGACAGCCGCCCAGCGCCAGCGCGCAGATTACCGCCGCGAGCAGATCCCGCACGCGGTCGTTTTTCCGGCCGGCCAGCCAGACCAGCGGCGCAAGGGCCATCGGACCGAAGCAAAGCAGCGGCAGCAGCATGTTTCACCCTCCTTTCCGGAAAATTCGGATACCGGGAAAATTACGGGACCAGGGACCGGATAAATGTGACCAGCGGTTCAGACCAGAAGCCCAGGATGACTACCAGCGCGGTGATCAGCGCCATGGGAAGCTTCATCCGCAGGTCAGGATCATGGTGTTCCGCGCCCCAGGCACGGTTTTCTTCCGACAGGGGACGGAAATAGAACGCCGTAACAACCGAGAGCAGGTAGACCGCGGTGAGCACTGAGGAGATGATCAGGCAGGCACCGGCAAATATTCCCGATGCCCGGCCGGTGTGGACCGCGGCTTCCAGCAGGATCCACTTGCTGACAAAACCGGAGAGCGGCGGAATGCCGACCACCGCGACCGCGCAGACCGAGAAGCAGGCGCAGACAAACGGCATGGGGCGGGCAAAGCCGCGGACTTCGGAAACATACTCCTTCCCGCTGCGGACCAGGATGGCCCCGGCCGCAAAGAAGAGGACGATTTTCATGAGCCCGTGGATGACCAGGTGGCTCAGCGCACCGGTGAGCCCCTCGCCGGTCATCAGCGCGACACCGACCAGGATGTAGCTGAGGTTGGACGCGGTGGACCAGGCCAGGCGGCGCTTCAGGTGCTTTTCCCGGACGGCCAGGGCGGAGCAGATCACGACTGTACAGCAGGCGATGAGGAGCACCGCGGTCTGGGCCCAGGTGCCGGCGAGCATTTCCGGGCCGAAGGAGAACCAGGTAACCCGGGCCACGCAGAACGCACCGGCATTGACGACCGCCACCGCATGGAGCAGGGCTGTGACCGGCGTCGGCGCCGCGGAAGCGGTGGGAAGCCAGGAGGAGAAGGGAAGCACAGCCGCCTTGACCCCGAAGCCGAGGAAGGCCAGCACATACAGCGCGCGCAGGAGATCCCCGTGCGCAGCCCAGATCTCCGCCGGAAGGACACCGCCCGGCCGGAAATCCGCGCCGCCCAGGGCGGTCAGCGATACGAGCGCAAGGAAGCCCAGCGCAGCCGCGCCCAGCACATAAAGGGCATATTTGCGGGCTGCGGCAACGCTTTCCTCATTCCATTTATGCCAGACAAGCGGCAATGTGATGAGCGTCAGGCATTCAAAGGCGAGGTACATTGTGAAGAGATTGCCGGCCGATGCCACGCAGACGGTGATGCCATAGCAGATGGTATACCACGCGAAGAAGGCATTGGGACGGTGTTCATGCTCCATATACGAGAAGCCGTAAAGGGAGGCGAGCGGCCAGAGGAAGGCGATCAGCCCCAGGAAGACGGAGGACATCCCGTCACACCGGAACGAAATAACCGCACCGGGAAATACTTCCCAGAGCGTCCATTCCAGCGGGATGCCCCGGATGAGCGCGACGGCAATCAGGACGGAGGTCAGGCAGACCACCGTCTCCGTCAGGATCCCGCGAAGGCGGGAACGCTCCGGAAACCGGCCCAGGGGCAGCATCGCTCCACCCAGCAGCGGGAGCAGGATACAGACAATCAGCATACGAACCTCGCGGTGATTACATTACAAGTCCGGCAAGCCCTTCGAAAAGGCGGATCAGGGCGCCGGGGAAGATACCCAGCAGGATGGACAGGGCGGTGAGCAGCAGCATGGGAACCAGCATGATCCACGGCGCCTCGCACTTCTCCCATACCGGGGAGGGAGCGTGCTCCTTTTTGCCGGGGAAGAAAGCACGGATGGAGACTGTGAGCAGGTAGCCCGCGGTGAGCAGGGCGGAAATCAGCAGGATGGCCGGAGCGAGCCAGGCAAAGAAGCCCGGGACCCCGCTCATGGACAGGGCACCCTGCGCCAGGTACCATTTGGAGACAAAGCCGAGACACGGCGGAATGCCGACCAGGCCGACCGATACGAGCGTGAAGCACCACATGGTGACGGGCATCCGCTTTCCGATGCCCTCCAGCTCATCCACCCGGGTATGCTTCGCCTGCCGGATGATGGAACCGGCGGACATGAACAGCGTGTTCTTGATCAGCGCGTGCGCCGCCACGTGCAGGAGGGCGCCGACCACACCGACCGGATGCATGGTGGACAGGCCGAAGAGCACGTAACTGACCTGGCTGACCGATGACCAGGCAAGCCGCTTCTTGAGCAGGTTTTCCCGGAAGGCCAGGAGCGATCCCATAAATACAGTCAGCAGGGTCAGGCTCATCCAGGTGATCTGCATCCAGCTGCCGCGGAGCAGGTCCGGCCCGATGAGGAAATAGACAGAGCGGAGGATTCCCAGCACGCCGGCTTTGGTGATGATGCCGCTGAGCACGGCGGAGGCGGATGCCGGGGCAACCGGATGGGCGGTGGGCAGCCAGCCGTGGAGCGGGAACATACCCGCCTTGGTGCCGAAACCGAGCGCCATGATGAGCGCGATCGCCACAACGGTGTTCTCGTGGCCGGCCACTTTCTCCGCGTCCAGGATTCCGCCGGGGGCAAAGCTCCAGGAGGACATATACGGCGCCAGCTGGAAGATGCCGAGCAGCACCAGGGACGCGCCGATGACCGAGAAGATCAGGTACTTGATGCCGGCCGCCACGGAATCCGGCGTCATCTCATGCATGACGAGCGGGACGGTGAGGAGCGTCATCAGCTCATAGCACATATAGTAGGTGATGATGTTGCCGGAGAAGCACAGGCCCATCAGCACGCCCATGGTCATCAGGCAGAAGGCATAATAGCGGGGAAGGTGTTCTTCGCCCTTCAGGTATCCGAAGGAGTAGAACCCGGCCAGGCACCATACAAACGACATGACGGCGGCAAAATACTTGCCTGTATCATCCGACCGGAGGAAAACCGGCAGGTTGTCGGACAGGCGGAAGAGCTGCAGTTCCAGTGCCGGCGAGAACAGCACCGGCAGCACGGAAAGCAGCGACAGCGCCAGCACGGAGCCGGTCCACCAGGTACGCGGACGGTCTTTTTTTCCGACCGGATCGCACAGACCCACCACCAGACCGCCGATGACCGGCAACAGGATGGGAACCAACAGATACCAGGATGGCAGCATAACAGACCTCCACAAAGTGTGTTGATGGGGAATAAGCAGCAACGGGCCTCAGCCGAAGCGGGACAGGCCCTCTGTAATCCATGCCATTATCTGCCCGGGAATACAGCCGAGCAGGACTGTCAGGCCGGCCAGACCGGCCAGGGCCACATACCGCAGGGGGCCGACGCGCTTATCCGGACGGGACAGCCCGTCATCTGCGGGGCTGAAGATCCGGATGATCGCCCCCATGAAATAGACCACGTTCAGCGCGGTGGATATAACCAGCGCGGCAAATACCAGGATCATCCGCAGGCTGCCGTAAGCCAGGCCCGCCTGCGCAAAGAACCATTTGGACGCGAAACCGGCCGTAAATGGAATGCCGACCAGGGACAGGGCGCCCACCATGAAAGCTGCTGCCGCAAGCGGCGCGCGCCGGCCGGAGCCGCAGATATATTCCATCCGGTAGCTGCCGCTGACCGCGTGCAGGCTGTTGGCGGACAGGAAGAGGAGCGCCTTTGCGGCCGCATGGCTCAGGATATGGAAGCAGGCAGCCTCGAGACCGGCGGCGGTTCCCAGCCCGATGCCCATGTACATATACCCGATCTGGGCGACGGAGGACCAGGCGATGAGCCGCTTGATATTTACCTGCCGGATGGCTCCGACGGAGCCGGAAATCATGCCGATAATCCCGAAAACCAGGATCACGTCGTTCACATGCGTGGAGACGATGGTTTCCGGACCGAGCATCCGCCAGATGAGCTTGACCATCAGGAAGACATAACCTTCACTGACCAGCGAGGAAAGAATGGCCGATGCAGCGGGGGTGGAAGTGCCGTAAGCATCCGGCACCCAGGTATGGAAGGGCCAGAGCGCGCTCTTGATCGCCAGGCCGCCGCACATCAGCGCAACAACGACGGTGAGCGGCAGCCGGTAAGCGCCGCTCTCGCGCAGGGACGCGACCGAGTCGTGGATCGGGGACATCAGGAGGTGGCCCGTAAGGTCATACAGCAGGATGATACTGAGCAGGAACAAGGCAGAACCGATCAGGTTCATGATCATGTACCGCATGGCGGCCACCTGCCCGCGGCCGGTATCATGCGCGGCAATCAGGCCGACCGCCGAGATGGTCATGATTTCGACAAAGACATAGGCGGTGAACAGGTCGTTGGTGTAAACCTGCGCCTGCAGCGCGGAGGAAAGAAGGAGCAGCAGGGCCGACATCAGGGAATGCCGGTCGCTGAGGAGCTCCTGCTCCAGGACGAACAGGCCGCCCAGGACGCTGAGCGTCATGACCAGGGAGAAGAACAGGCCGATGACCGATTCCAGCAGGCCGACGCGGATTTCATTGCCCCAGGGAGCCGGATAATGGCCCATCATGTAGACATAGCTTTCGCTGCCGGATGCCATCCGCGCCACCAGGAGGGCGGACAGCACCGTCTGCACCAGCAGGACAAAGCCCGCCACATACCGCGCGCGCCGGGTGGGCAGCGCCGCCGTCAGCGCGGCCGCGGCCAGCGGAAGCAGGATACAGGCAAAGGGAATCGACTGCCACAGGCTCATACGTTCCCTCCTGTTCCGTCCTGGTCCCGTTCCTTCTGCGACAGGGCGATGATCTCATCAATATCCAGGCTGTGATAGCGGCGGTACAGCCGGACGGTGAGCGCCAGCATCACGGCGGAGCAGGCAACCGACACAACGATTCCCGTCAGCACCAGGCCGGCCGGAATCGGATTGATATACGCCTCCGCAGAGGTGATCCCGTTTTCGATAATCGGGGCGCGGCGGCCGAAAATGTATCCCTTGGCGGCGAGGAACAGGTAAATCGCACTGTCTGTCATGGCAAAGGCGATATTCTTTTTGATCAGGTTTTTATCCACCAGCAGGAGCACCAGCCCGATGCCGAACAGGATCATAGCGGCCAGCTCCACATAATTGGTGAAATCAATTCCGAACAGGGTCATCTTACAGATCCCCCTTTCGGAACAGCGTATACAGGGAATAAATGGTGCAGCAGACCACCAGTCCGACCGAGATATTCAGGTAGGGGATCAGCCCGGCGGAGAAGATCATGCCCGGCGTGCCCGGCGTGATGAAGCTGGGCAGGTGGTTGGCCCCGGTGAAGAAGGAATATGCCTTGCTCAGGGCATAAAAGCTCAGCGCGCAGACCGTAACCGCACGGAACAGGCGGATGGTGAAGAAACGTTCCATACGGCGGAAGCCGTAGGCATTGAGCATCAGGATCAGCCCGGCTCCCATGACCGCGCCGCCGGAGAAACCGCCGCCCGGGGACAGGTGGCCGTTGAGGATGATATACATGCCCAGGAGCAGGATGCACGGGATCAGGAGACGCGCGATGCTCCGAAGGATCAGGTCATTCTTCGGCTCATACATGCGGTCATCCGTTTCCAGCTCCAGCTGGTAGGCGGCACTGCGGCGCTTGTCCGCCGAGACCCGGAGCAGCAGCATGACCGCGCATACGGCAGTGAACAGGACATTGCTCTCGCCGAGCGTGTCAAAAGCCCGGTAATCCAGGATCATGCCGGCCACGACGTTGACCGCGCCGGTTTCCTCCATGCCGTTTTCAATATACCGGCGGGAAACCTCATTGTTGGCCGGATTGCCGGCCTGGCCGAAATGCGGGAGGTACTGCGCGGTAATGACCAGGACAGCGATAATTCCTACACACAGCAGGACGGAAAGCACCACCAGCAGGCGGCGCAGGCTGCGGCCCTGGCGGAAGGGGACGGAGATCCACCAGTCCGGCTGCTCAGCCGGGGCATCCGGCTCCTCTGCTTCCGGAGACAGGATATCCGGCTTTCCGGCGGGAGTTTCCTCCCATTCGGCCGCCATTTCCCGGTCAAGCCGGTCATCCGCGTGCAGCATCCGGCGGAGGCGTTCCGTGAGTCTGCTCATAGATCCGCCTCCTTTGTCCGGCTGCCGTGCTCGCGGTGGATTGCATGAATTTTCTTCAGCGCGACAAAGAGCAGCAGGCTGTCGATGCCGGCACCGACAGCGGCTTCCGTGATGCCGAGGTCCGGAGATTCCAGGAGAATCCAGACCAGGCTCAGCAGGAGACTCTGGGTCATAAAGACGATGGCCGCCACCAGCAGGTTTTTTGTGAATGCCACGCAGACGGCGCAGGAAATGATCAGGACCAGCAGCAGGATCATCAGTACGTTCATCTGCGCACCTCCTGATCCGCTTCCTTTTCGACGGAAACAAACCGGCTGTCTTCCACCTGCATTTCCAGCGGGAGCTGGTCATTGACGGTGATTTCGAGACGGCCGATCAGATGAGAAGCGACCGGGCTGGTGAGCCAGAGGAAGGCAACCACTGCCAGCAGCTTCAGGGAAACCGGCGTAAAGCCCCAGGCAAGGGCCAGGCCGGCCAGAATGGTCAGTACAGCGAGCGTGTCCGCCAGGGCAGTGGCGTGAATCCGGTTCAGCACATAACGGAAACGAAAGAGACCCAGCGTGGCGGTGACGAGCACAAACAGGCCGAACACCGTGAGCACCGCGGAGAACGCGAAACGAATCCAGTCAAGCATCGCGCGCATCCTCCCCTCCGGTTTTTTCCTGATGACGCTTCTGGCGGTAAACCCCCATATAGATTTTGACCAGGAGGACCACAGCCAGGAAACTCAGCGTCGTATAGATCAGTGAGATGTCCACCAGGTAATCTTCCGCCATCAGGTAAGCCAGCACGCAGATCAGCAGGGTTACCAGGGTGCCGGTAAGGTTGACAGCCACCATCCGGTCCGCGATTCGGGGACCGAGGACGGTGCGAAGGAATACGAATACCAGGAGCCCGCCGATTACCGCGGCCGCGATTACGTACAGAGCCCGGTATGCCTGTTCCACCGTCATTGGCTGCAACCTCCTTTCAATGATGCATGTTTCCGGAATTACCCGTTGTTTTCCAGGCGCCGGATCCGCTTTTCCATTTCCGAGTCCCGGAGACCTTCCGTGAAGGGATCATCCAGGGCGTGGACGAGGAAACGCCCGTCCCGCTGGTCCACAGTAAGCGTGCCCGGAGTCAGGGTGATGGACTGGGACAGCAGCACCTTGCCGGGATCCGTACGCAGGGCGGTGCGGAAGCTGATCAGGTGGGGACGGACCTCCCGGCCGGACCAGATGCGGGACATGGTCCTGAAACCGGCGATGAAGACCTGGCCGATCAGCCAGGCAAGGTAGACCAGGGTCCGGGGAAGACGACGGATGAAAGCCCATTCCCGGCGGGGGGAATAATCCAGGAACTTCCAGCAGAACAGCCAGATAAGGGCGCTGAGGACGATGCCAGTCAGCACAGTTTCAACGGTCCATCGGCCTTCCAGCAGCATCCAGAAGCCGAACAGCGCGAGCGCCATGGGGTTCCCTCCTTTCCGGGAATAATAAACGGTATACGGTTATGCGAGCGCCTGCGCCAGGTCCGCGATCAGGTCTTCGGCGCTCTCGAGGCCGACGCTGAGGCGGATCAGGTCCGGAGAGATTCCGGCCGCGGCCAGTTCCGTGTCGTTCATCTGGCGGTGGGTGGCGGAAGCGGGATGCAGGCAGCAGGAGCGGGCATCCGCGACATGGGTTTCGATCGCGATGAGCTTCAGTTTTTTCATTACGGCTTCCGCAGCCTTGCGGCCACCCTTCACACCGAAGGAAATGACGCCGCAGGAGCCGCCGGGCAGGTATTTCTGCGCGAGACTGTAGTATTTATCCCCCGGCAGGCCGCAGTAGCGGACCCAGGAGACGTTTTCGTTTGAAGCGAGGAACTCGGCCACCGCCTGGGCATTTTCACAGTGGCGCTTCATGCGGACATGCAGGCTTTCCAGGCCGAGGTTGAGCAGGAATGCGTTCTGCGGGCTCTGGATGGAACCGAAGTCACGCATCAGCTGGGCGGTTGCCTTGGTGATGAAGGCGCCGGCCAGGCCGAACTTTTCGGCATACACGATGCCGTGGTAGCTGTCGTCCGGCGTGGTGAGGCCGGGGAACTTATCCGGGTTCGCCATCCAGTCGAACTTTCCGCTGTCCACGATACAGCCTCCGACAGCGGCGCCGTGACCGTCCATATATTTGGTGGTGGAATGGGTGACGATATCCGCGCCCCATTCGATCGGCCGGCAGTTGACCGGCGTGGCAAAGGTGTTGTCAATAATCAGCGGCACGCCGTGACGGTGCGCGGCATCCGCGAACTTTTCGATATCGAGGACGGTGAGGGCGGGGTTGGCGATGGTTTCGCCGAAAACCGCTTTGGTGTTGGGCCGGAAAGCGGCATCCAGCTCTTCCGCCGTGCAGTCCGGGGAGAGGAAGGTGAATTCCACACCCATTTTCCGCATGGTGACGGCAAAGAGGTTGTAGGTGCCGCCGTAAATGGCGGAAGAGGCGACCACATGATCCCCGGCGGTGGCGATATTGAACACGGCGAAGAAGTTCGCGGCCTGGCCGGAAGAGGTCAGCATCGCGGCGGAGCCACCCTCCATGGCACAGATCTTCGCGGCGACCATATCATTGGTCGGATTCTGGAGGCGGGTGTAGAAATACCCGGAAGCCTCCAGGTCGAAGAGTTTACCCATATCCTCGCTGGTGTTGTACTTGAAAGTCGTGGACTGGATGATCGGGATCTGACGGGGTTCTCCGTTCCCCGGCGTGTACCCGGCCTGGACACAGAGCGTTTCAATGTTCGGCATGGAAATCGTCCTCCTCTGAAAGATTTCAATCCAAAATATTTTACCACTACGCGGGAAAAGGAACAAGTGAAAAAACCGAACTGCAACCACCGGAAAAACAGGACGGTATTCCGGAAACGAATCCTTGATTCGTACAATTCGTTATGATAAAATTATCTGTATGCAGTCTTATATACAAGGAAGGAAACAACGCCAATGATCAAGAAACTGGCGGCACGGGTCCGCCAATACAAGAAGCAGGCTGTTGCCACGCCCCTGTTCATGGTGGGCGAAGTGGCGATGGAAGCGCTGATTCCGCTGGTTATGAGCTGGCTGATCGACCGGGGCATCCAGGGCAACGGTGGCAGCGGAAGCATGGAGAACATCCTGCTGTACGGCGGAATCCTGCTGGCGACCGCGTTCGTTTCGCTGGTATCGGGCGTGATGAGCGGCCGGATGGCAGCCGTCGCCTCCGCCGGGTTTGCCCGGAACCTGCGGCATGATATGTATTACACGATCCAGGATTACTCCTTCTCCAATATTGACAAGTTCAGCACCAGCTCCATCATCACCCGGCTGACGACCGACGTGACCAATGTGCAGAACAGCTTCCAGATGATCCTGCGCATGGCGGTGCGTGCTCCGCTGACACTTGTTTTCTCCATGGTGATGGCGATGACGATCAACGCGCGGATTTCCATGGTGTTTGTGTACACCATTCCGGTGCTGGCACTGGGCATCGCCCTGATCATGACGCGGACGCACCCGATTTTCCGCCGGGTGTTCCAGACCTATGACAAACTGAACAATGTGGTGCAGGAAAACCTCCGGGGCGTGCGCGTGGTGAAGAGCTTCGTGCGCGAAGACTACGAGGTGGAGAAGTTCAACGGGATTTCCGGTTCCATCTACCGGGACTTCATCAAGGCAGAGAAGAACATCGCGCTGATGTCCCCGCTGATGATGGTGTGCATTTACACCTGCACACTGCTGATTTCCTGGCTGGGCGCGAAGGCGATCATCGCTTCGGGCAACAATCCGGCTGCCGGCATGACTACCGGCCAGCTGATGAGCCTGATTACCTATGTGATCCAGATCCTGTCCAGCCTGATGATGGTGTCCATGGTCTTCCTGATGATCACCATGAGCCGGGCTTCCGCACAGCGGATTGTGGAAGTGCTGGATGAGAAGACGGACATTGTTTCCCCGGAAAATGCGGTGACGGAGATCCGGGACGGATCCATCGACTTTGACCATGTGAACTTCAGCTACGCCAGCCGGAGCGAGCGGGACACGCTGAGCGACATTGACGTGCATATCCCGTCCGGCGCGGTGGTGGGCATCCTGGGCGGCACCGGCAGCGGAAAATCCTCCATGGTGCAGCTGATTCCGCGCCTGTATGATGTGAAGGACGGCGCCGTACGCGTCGGCGGAACCGATACGCGGAAATACGACCTGACCGCGCTGCGGGACAGCGTGGCCATGGTGCTGCAGAAGAATGAGCTGTTCAGCGGGACCATCAAGGACAACCTGCGCTGGGGCAACGAGAATGCGACAGACGAGGAAATCCGGGAAGCGTGCCGGCTGGCCCAGGCGGATTCCTTTATCCAGGATTTCCCGGACAAGTATGACACCTGGATTGAACAGGGCGGCACGAATGTGTCCGGCGGGCAGAAACAGCGGCTGTGCATTGCCCGGGCCCTGCTGAAAAAACCGAAGATCCTGATCCTGGACGACAGTACCAGCGCAGTGGACACCAAGACGGACTCCCTGATCCGCGCCGGTTTCCGCAGCTACATTCCCGATACAACCAAGCTGATCATCGCGCAGCGGGTGGCATCCGTGAAGGACGCGGACATGATCATCGTGCTGGACAACGGGCGGGTGGCGGACGCAGGCACTCATGAGGAACTGCTTGCGCGCTGCGAAATCTACCGCGAGGTCCATGATTCCCAGACGAAGGGAGGCGAGGACCATGAGTGAGCAGAAAAGACGCCCGCAGAGGCAGCCTTCCCAGGCTATGGGCGGCGGCCCCCGGGGACCGCGCATGATGGGTCCCCGCCAGCCGATCAACAAGGAAACCCTGAAGCGCCTGATGGCATACGTGAAGCCTTACTGGCCCCGCCTGTTGGTGGTGATGTGCTGCATCATCCTCAACGCGATAGCCACGGCCGCTGCGGCGACATTCCTCGGCACCATCATTGACGACCATATCACCCCGATGCTGGCATCCGGCAGCCGGGATTTCGGCCCGCTGCTCGCGGCAATCCTGCGAATGGCGGCGCTGTACCTGCTGGCCATTGTGTCGGTGTATGTGCAGGCCCGGATTATGGCAGTGGTCAGCCAGAGCGTGCTGCGCAAGGTGCGGGACGAAATGTTCGACCATATGCAGACCCTGCCGATCCGCTATTTTGACACGCATACCCACGGCGAAGTCATGAGCCACTACACCAACGATACCGATACCCTGCGGCAGATGGTGAGCCAGGTGCTGCCCCAGAGCATCTCCTCGGTCATTACGCTGGTGGTGGTGCTGATCTCCATGCTGCGCTGCAGCGTGTGGCTGACGATCCTGATCATCCTCGGCACGATGCTGATGCTGAAGGCCACGATGAAGATCGGATCCGGCAGTGCCAAGTATTTCGTGAAACAGCAGACCTCGCTGGCTTCCCTGAACGGCTATATCGAAGAGATGGTGAACGGCCAGAAGGTCGTGAAGGTATTCAACCATGAGCCGGAAGCCAAGGAGGAGTTTGACCAGCTGAATGACGAGCTGACCGAAAACGCCACCGAGGCCAACAAACTGGGCAACATCCTCGGCCCGGTGAACAACAATATGGGCCACCTGCTGTATGTGGTACTCGCGATCGCGGGCGGCGCGATGGCGATTGCCGGTATGGGCAACCTGAGCCTGACCGGCATGGGCACCCTGACGCTGGGCAATATTGCCGCGTTCCTGACCCTGAGCCGGAACTTCATGATGCCGATCAACCAGATGGCGCAGCAGATCAACTTCATCGCGATGGCTGTGGCCGGCGCGGGCCGGATCTTCGCGCTGATGGATGAGGCGCCGGAAGCGGACGCTGGCTATGTGCGCCTGGTGAACGCGCGTGAAGTGGACGGCGAACTGGTTGAGGCGGAGGAGCATACCGGACTGTGGGCGTGGAAACATCCCCACAGCGCCGACGGGTCCGTGACGTATACAAAACTGAGCGGCGACGTGGTGATGGAACACGTGGACTTCGCCTACGAGCCGGAGAAGCCCGTGCTGCATGACATTTCACTGTACGCACGGCCCGGACAGAAGGTGGCGTTTGTCGGCGCGACCGGCGCGGGCAAGACCACGATTACCAACCTGATCAACCGGTTCTACGACATTGCGGACGGCAAGATCCGCTATGACGGAATCAACATCAACAAGATCTGCAAGAATGACCTGCGGCGGAGCCTGGGCGTCGTACTGCAGGACGTGAACCTGTTTACCGGAACCGTGATGGACAACATCCGCTACGGCAAGCTGGATGCCACGGACGAGGAATGCATTGCCGCGGCGAAGCTGGCGAACGCGGACGACTTTATTACCCGGCTGCCGGACGGCTACAACACCGTGCTCAAGGGAGACGGGAGCGGCCTGAGCCAGGGACAGCGCCAGCTGATTTCCATTGCCCGGGCTGCCGTGGCGGACCCGCCGGTGATGATCCTGGATGAAGCGACATCCTCCATCGATACCCGGACCGAAGCGCTCGTGCAGCGCGGCATGGACCGGCTGATGCAGGGGCGGACGGTATTCGTGATCGCCCACCGCCTTTCCACCGTACAGAACAGCGACGTGATCATGGTGCTGGACCATGGCCGGATTATCGAGCGGGGCAGCCATGACCAGCTGATTGCCGAGAAGGGGCAGTATTACCAGCTCTACACCGGCGCGTTTGAACTGGAGTAAGCACACAAGGACCCGGAAAACTGAAAAGAGGGACGAACGTGGGAGCCATTCGGGACAGGCTGTCCGGAGCGGCCCGGCACGGCATCAGGCTGAGCCGGGTGAATATACTGCTGCTCGCGGTGACCGTGATCAGCTCGGTCGGCATGATTGTTGCCACAAACCGGCTGAATTCCGCCTACCAACAGCTGATCCGGGAAACCGGCCGGTACATCGATTCCCAGCAGAATGCCGGGATGGTGGAGGAGTTTTCCGGGAGCATGCTGAGCGAAAGCCGCAGCTTCCTGCAGACGGGAGATCCCGCCCATGTGATGGCTTTTTACAGCCAGATGGACGTGATCCGGCGGCAGCTGGATGACGGCGGCACCCCGGAGGAAAAGGATGCCGCAGCCTCGGAACGGTATATGGCGGAGGCGGTGGAAGCCTTCCGGACGCTGGCGGAGCAGGACATCTATGCCATGCGCCTGAAGGCGGAAACGCTGCCGGTGAGCCTGGAAGCCTATCCGGCGGAATTCAGCGCGGCTGTGATCCGCCCGGAGGACCTTGCGCTGGACACGGAGCAGAAGCTGGCCAGGGCGGAGGAAATCCTGGACCGGGCGGATTACAGCACGATCCGGAGCAGGCTTACGGAACGCGTGGACGCCAGCCACCGGGCTGCATCCGAAACGGTCCGGCAGCAGATGAGCGTGACCACCGGAAGGATCCGGCAGGAGCTGCTGCTGCTTCGCACGCTGGTGATCGCTTTCCTGGTGATCGCGGTGCTGGCGATGCTGTCCAACCTGCTGCTGATCATCCTGCCGATCAACCGGAGTGTGAACAACCTGGATAACCGGGAACAGATTCCGGAGCAGGGAAGCTTTGAGATGCGCAACCTTGCCCGGGTATACAACGAGGTGCTGCGGGACAACACAGAAAAGCAGGAAGAGCTGGAATACTCTGCCAGCCATGACGCACTGACGGGTGTGTACAACCGGGCGGCATTCGACAAGGAGTATGACCGGTGCCGCAATGACCGGATCGGAATCGCGATTATCGACGTGGACGGCTTCAAGCACTACAACGACATATACGGCCACGACGTGGGCGATTATGTGCTCCGGCGCGTGACGGAAACCATCGGATCGAAATTCCGGAAGGAAGACCATTTCAGCCGGGTCGGCGGGGATGAATTCGTGATCATCATGAAGAATACCGGAAGCGACCGGTCTGAGGATATCAAGCTGAAGATCGATGAGATCAATGAGGAACTGGCGAAGGAGCGGCGGAAGGGAATGCCGCCGATCTCCATCAGCGTCGGCGCCGCGTTCTGGGACCGGGAAAACCCGGGAACGGATATCCTGAAGGACGCGGACAAAGCCCTGCTGCAGATGAAGCAGAACGGCAAGCTTGGCTGCCGGATATACGGAGAATAAAAAAACGCTGCCGGGGAAAACCGGAAGCGGAACAGGAGCGGGTATGGACTGTCCGGGAGGAAAGATTTCCGTATTCGGGCCGGTCAATGTGGATGTGACGGCCCGACCAGTGGATTTCGGGAAGCTGGAAATCGGCTCCCAGCCGATGGAGGATATCCGGATTGCATACGGCGGGGACGCGCTGAACGAAGCGGTTGTGCTGCGCCGGCTCGGCGCGGCGGTGGAGCTGGTATCCCGGGTCGGGCAGGATGAATCCGGGGACCGGCTGGTCCACTTCCTGGAAAAGGAAGGGATTTCCGGCGCCGGAATCAACCGGGCGGCAGACACACCGACGAGTGTGAATATTGTGCTGGTGGACCCGCAGGGAGAACGGTATTTCCTGACAGATCCGAACGGCAGTATGCGGCGGATCCGCCGGGAGGATTACCTGCCGTTCCTGCCGGACGCCGGGAATATCATCTGCTTTCCCGGTATGTTTGTATCGCGGGAAATGGATATCCCGGCCATGGAAGCGGTTTTTGCCGAAGCCAGGAAAAAGCCGGGGCGGACCCTGTGCGCTGACATGACCAAGGCCAAGAACGGCGAAAAGCTGGAGGATCTCCGCGGCCTCCTGCCCATGATCGACTATATTTTCCCGAATGAGGCAGAAGCGGAACTGCTGACCGGAGAAGCGGACGCGCGGAAAAGCGCGCGAATGTTTACGGAAGCCGGCGCAGGATGCGCGGTGGTCAAGCGCGGGATGCGGGGCTGCGTGATCGCCCGGGAGGGGGAAATCCTGGAGCTGCCGGCATATCCCGTCGTACGGGCGGTGGACACCACCGGGGCCGGGGACGCGTTTGCGGCCGGGTTCGTGTACGCACTGAGCCGCGGGATGCCGCTGGCGGACTGCGGGCTGTTTGCCTGCGCGGCCGCCTCCTGTATCGTGGAGACCGCCGGGGCAAACGGGGGCATCCGATCCGCGGAAGAGCCCATGGCCCGGTATGCGGAGCTGAAAAAACAGTTTTACAGAAAATGACAGACGATGGTGATATGCAGAAGAGGGCGCCGGCGGCGCCCTCTTTTCTGTGCGGAATGACAGGAATCAGATGATTCCAAGCGGGATAAGGACCGCCAGCAGGACGGCCACCAGGGCCCACAGCGTAATGAGCACGGTTTTGCGCTTTTTCGGCTCCAGGTCCGGGATATAGTTGCTGGCCAGGAAGAACGGGATATAGGTCGTAATGAATACCGGAAGGACGCCCCACCACGGATAAACCCAGATGAACGAATGGTTGGAGGTACCGGCCAGGAAGGATTCAAAGAGCGCGAACAGGAGCGCCATCTCCAGGGCACCGACGAGCCGGCAGCTGATGCCGCCCTGTCCGTTACGGG
>JAEEGK010008069.1_pt1 | contig 24954 bp, 16 predicted proteins | sample 8958771 | NCBI WGS metagenome assembly JAEEGK01 (sample SAMN16246547, study PRJNA631951) | gut metagenome | biome: gut microbiome; feature: rumen; material: SC-attached | host: Bos | place: Iran: Karaj | collected 2018-10
CTATATTGTAGAGGGCGTTCACACACATGCTGATGATGGCGGGAACGGAAAACTGCAACACCAATTTCGGGATGCTTTCTGTGCCAAAGGAATTAAGGCGCTTGGAGTAAAATTCACTCATCGGCGCGCAAATATAGAAAATTTAGTTAATAGTTCAAAGTTACTAGTTACTAGAGTAGTTCTTATTGCAATCACTAGTAACTAAATTCAGCTAACAACCTGATTCTTCCCGTTTCCTTTGGCGACATACAGCAGCTTGTCGCTTTCGGCGATGAGGTCCGCAATTTGCGACACGTCAGCCCCCTTTCGCGACGAAATCCCGAGCGAAATCGTCACAGGAATCCTCGTGTCCATCCATGAGAAAATGTGGCGTTCAATCGTCGAACGCAACTTCTCGGCACGTTTTTTGGCGTCTTCGGGTGTAATCCCGTTCATCAGCAGCAAAAATTCTTCGCCGCCGTAGCGGGCAAGCAAGTCGGAATCCCGCTTTTCGTCGCTCAGCAACCGTGCGATTTCCTTCAAGACAAGGTCTCCGCACTGATGCCCCCACGTGTCGTTGACTTGCTTGAAGTTGTCGATGTCAATCATCACGATGTTGATGAACGTGTCGTTGCGGCGGGCATAGACAAGTTCACCGGCGGAACGTTCTGCAAATGCCTGGCGGTTTAAAATCCCGGTAAGGGGGTCCTTTGTTGCCGCTTCGTAAAGTTCACGGCTGAACGCCTCTTCGCTTGGATCCTTGTAGGCAACCTTCAACACCATCTTGCCAATCTGGAGCCTGTTATCGGAATCGAGAATCTGCTTATGGACGAAGTTCCCGTCGACAAAAGTGCCGTTAGTGCTGCCGAGGTCTTCGACCGTGACGCTACCTCCGTCAAAGGAAAGAGCGCAATGCCTCCGGCTTACCAGCTCGTCTTCGAAGCGAATATCGGCGTCTTGCCCGCGCCCGAGAACAATAGTTCCCCTTTCGAGCGGAATCTGCGCAAACTGATTCTGCGGATACAGGACTATCAAATGCGGATGCACCACCATCTGGTCGAATTGGATGGTATTGTCGTTGCTCATGATGGTTTCGTCTTCCATAATTTTTCCGTCACCTCGGGGTCAGTTTTCCTCTATCGGAAATCTAAATATATGTGACGAAAATCAAACCTTTTTTTGCGATTATTTCTTATGATACACCCATTGTAAAATTAAATTTACGAACATGTTGAAAGTTTGTGAATTGATTGGTGGATTGGCTTACATAAACTTTTTTTCACAATTCTTTGGAAGAAAATTTTCCTTTTTTCTCTTAAAAAAAGTAGATTTCGTGACGGTGTGGCTTATCAAGAAGGCCGGTCTTTCTGTTTGCCTCATTGGCTTTAAAAACCAAATGGATGAAATATATGAAAACACGTTATAACGCTTTGCATAGTGTTGCAATGATGCTAGGTCTGCTCCTTGTTGGAGGAGTTACAGGAGCTTGGGCAGACTTGAAAAAATCAGAAATGGGCAATGACGTTTGTTCGCCAAAAATCCACTTTAAGCTCCCTGATGGCTGGACTAACGCATATTTGATGATTTCTGGACAAGGTATTCCTTTCCCAAATCCGAGGTTAGGGGGTGATGGTTGGGCCGTACTTGATCTAGGTAGCACCAAAACCAACGATGATGCCTATTTCTTCATTAACGGTGTTAACAAAAATGACTGTAATGACGGTTTGTGCGTTACAAGAAATGGTGTTAATATAAAGCCGAACAACGCTCGTGTCGAGGGCTTTAAATGTTCCGATGTCGGATCCGAGGGCGAAATTTGGATTCAGGAACACCCGGATATCACGAAAGAAGGCCAGGTTTATGTAACTACGACAAAGCCGGCCATCAAGGACTTCTACATATTCCTTCCGGACAATACGACGTGGAAGAGTTCTACGCCGATGATTGATGAAGACGGCAAGCCGCATGCATTGCAGGTCGATAATGAACATTGCGGATGGTATTATAGGCGCTATATTCTCGATGGAAAAATTGACAAGGCTTTGCCATCGAGTGTGATTCTTTACAGAGATGATGATGTAAATAAAGATAACGCCATCGGTATGGGCGGCGAAAAAGCTATGAATGAAGGTGCTGCCGCCGAGCCTATTGTGTTGGCTGATTTGTTCTCTATTTTTGAAAATGAAGCAGGTTTTGAAGGCGCCTTGTATTTCTTGGCAGACCAAAAACAAGCTGACTTGCTTGGCAACGAAGACAATTACGGTTGGTCTATATCGCGCCCGGCCGGGGCTGAAGGCAACTGCTCGTACGATCTAGCCGCCCTTATTTACGATACCGACGCTGAATTGCATCCGTTGTTCTCTTGCTATGCTGATGGCGCTCAGGCTGGCAGTGACGGTTGCCAGACGAATGCTGCGGCTCAAAAAGCAATTTATAGTTGTATCGGTGTTCGTCAAGGACTTGTGGAATCGACGCTCGCTATTGAAAACGGCAAAAAGAAAATGAAACTTACCAATGCCGGTAAGGCTTGCTTCTTGGACCAAGGTACGTTTGACCAGATGTTCAACATGACGAAGGGTGTGAACGAAATGTCTTGCTATGACATGACTTTCACCCGTGCAAAAGACGGCAAGTGGGAATTCGACTCTGACTACTTTACTAGCCCTGGCCTCAAAACACCTGTTCAGGGCGGTTTCTACCCGGTAGAAGCTACGACAAATGAGGATATTCTCAAAGCGGATCCTAACCAGACTCCAGTACCTAAGGCCCGTACCAAGCGTTTTGCCGAAGGTCCTGTGTTCTATGGACCGCTTCTCCGTGCCAACGACCCGACGGAACAAATTCCGAAGATTGACGTTTACTGCAATGGTCCGGGTTGGACAAGAGGTTTTGATTGCGAAGGCCTGTTTGCCGATGGCGATGGAACGACCGCTCGTATAAATAGCGATTTGAAGCTTGGTACGGTGGGGCAAGATGCTTGTGTCTTTGGTTGGAGCTGCGATGATAGAGGCAACGCCCCGGAAGGCTGGCCGTTCTACACTTCAGGTTCAGAAACTCGTAATGCCACACAAGGTTCTGGGCGTTGGCAATCGACAGAAGATGCAAAGAGTGTCAACGGAGGCCGTAACCAGCACTTCTGCTTTGAATCCCACGCTAACTTCCGCTTTAAGAAGGGTTTGAAGTTTAATTTCCGTGGTGACGACGATATTTGGGTCTTCATCAATAACAAGCTTGCTGTTGACCTCGGCGGTACTCACCTTGCTGCTCCGGGTTACGTCGATTTGGACAAGTTTATGCCAGATGGCGAAGTGGGCAAGTCCTATGATATCGATATTTACTTCTGCGACCGTCGTACAACAATGAGTAATGTCCGTATCAAGACGAACATGTTCATTGAACAGACGACAGGTATTCAGGCTGATGGTAAGCAAGATACCGAGAGGTTTATTAAAACTGGAGACAACCTCTATAAGATTTGCTACAAGGAGTCTGGTGGTGGTTCCTGCGCTGCGCGTGTGAGCGGTAGTGGTGATAAATTGCAGTGCGGCGATCAAATTACTAAACCGATCACTTATGTTTTCGCACGGGATAAGAGCGGCCAGGATGTGGTCAAAACTGAAGATGATTTTGCTAATAACCCGGTTCAATATGATGGCGGCATCGATGTTTCTAAACCGTATGCTCCGGTTATTAACGAAGATAAACTCAAGTCCATACTTCCGAGCAGTAAGTACTATCTTATCATCAAGATTGGCAGTGACACGAAGGCTATCGAAATCACCATCAAGGGTTCTGTCGCTGTCGCAAACCGCGAAGCGGTGACTATCGACGGGAACGGCGTCCGTAGTCTTCCATATGCGTTCAAGTCCCAGGCCATGGCTTCCCAGTTGAAGGACGATGGATCGCCGGATATCGACCAGATGATTCCGCTCTATATTGCTCCGATGCTTGATCCTTGCAATAACGCTGCAGATTGTAAAGATCCTCTCGAAATGCAGCTCTCCCCGGGGTCTGACTATAGCTTGCAGGTCAGCAATAGCAAGGCTGTGCTCTACGCCATGAAGGACGGCAAGCTTACTCCGTTTAGCCCAGCAGCGAATCGTAAGATTGGCGAAGGCGGACTTGATACTATTTATGTAACGATTCCGTATGACGAAATGGTTTCAGCTGTAGAAAACGTTACCATCAACGTGAAGGGTAGCAATCGCAAGGCCGAACTCAAGTTCTTCGTGCCGAGAATCGTGTTCGTGGATTCTGACTCCACGTTCAAGGTTGTTACGGGTGACAAGAATTCTGATGAACCCCGCATGAAGGGCACTGTTTATGAGTTCTATGTGGTTGCTCTTAATGGTGACGATTCTCCGTGCGAGGAATGCAACTTCAAGCTCACGCAGGGATCCCAAACCTCTGAGGGTTTAAACGTTTCTTACGGTGAACTCGTAAATGGTCGTGCCAAAATTACGCTCCAGTCTCAAAAGGAATATTGCAGAGTGGGTGATGGTGCTAAATGCACTGGTGCCGCAACGCTTCATGTTCTTGGTCCGAATGCTGCTCTCGTGCAGGCTACTTATGACAACATGGTGTTCGATGAACCGCCGGTTCCGTATCCGCTGTTTGCAGACATCTTTGACGTCCATGGTGCCGTGGCAGCTAACGATGTAAACGTCCCGACGCCGTACTACAGTGCCGAAAAGGAATACCTCGATGGTATTGGCGACTCTGTTGTGGTTTACTATCATCGTGAATTCCACAAGGACTCTCTCCCAAATAATATTGCCGTGTTCTGGGAAAGTGACAATGATTCCGTGCTCTTTGAACACGAAGAAATCCTGAAAGGAGCTGCTTGTGGTAAAGCTAAGGGTGCTGAGACGGATTCGACTTGCTTGGCGAGAATTACTCTTGGTGGCAAGAAGTTCTCCAAGGATGTGAAGACTTCCGGTAGGGGAGTTGTCAAGTCCTGGATTAAATGTGCACCTCGCGGTGTGCCCGTAACTTTGGAGAATTCGACGAATTCCCTCCTTGACCGTATTGCTCCGATTATCATCTCAGCTAGGGCTGTTACCGACACTGCTGATGGCAAGAATGCTCAGTTGAGAATTACGTTCTCTGAACCTGTTGCGAAGACTGATCAGGGGGCAGAAGAGGGTGATAATGTATTCTCCTTCTACATCAATGCTGGCAAGGAACATCATTTTGTAGATTACATTCCGGTTCTTTCGGGTGTGTCTTATGGTAAAACGCTTAGCGCAGAACCGACAATCCTCTACAGTCAGACTTCTGAATTCCCGCAGGCGGGTGACTATATCCACTTTAGAGGAATCAATGGCACTGGTCTTGTCATGGACCAATCTAACTATAAGACTGTTACAGATTCTATGCAGGGTGCCGAAGCGCTCCGTCCTGCTGATGAATCTAAGTATCTGTGGAACGTTGCTCCTGCATACGATTCTGACCCGAGCGTCCGTGTTCCGTCTCCGTGGGCTTTGATTACGGGTGCCGTGAACGCTTATGCTGTAAGGCTTATCCCAGATGCTGTCGGAAGTATCCCGCTCCCACCGTCCGAAGCTGCTAAGCTCCCGGATGTCGAAGCGTTCACTTTCGATGCTTACAAGGATGAAAGCGACTTCAAGAAGGCTCTCATCAATAAGGACGTGAATGTTGATCCGAACCTTGCCAATTACGGCTTTGTGCCGCATGGCTGGTTTATCAAGAGCGACATGAGTGCCTTGATTGTTCAGGATACTACGACGCAGGCTGAAATCGGTAACAACTATGCTTCTGTCTACTTTGATTATGAACTCCAGTTCTTCACGAACCTCGGTTCTCATGTGTTGACCAAGAAAGGTCGTATTTACTGCGATGATAAGAAGAACCAGGAAGAAAACAAGAGACATTACTTCGAAGGCAAGAACTGCGTCGATAAGCCGAAGAACTTCTTCATCGTGTGGAACATGAAGTCTGACAAGGAACGTCTCGTGGGTTCTGGCGCCTACATCGCCAAGTTGAAGACCTATGTCCAGCTTGCTAAATTCGGTAAGAAGAACAAGAATGACAAGACCCAGATGTGGGGTGTTCGCCACAACACGAAGGTGATTGGCAGCTTCAACGTCGAGAATAGCAAGTAATCGACTTCGATGGAATTTCAAAAGCCTCCCGTAAGGGAGGCTTTTTTCTATATTTCAAGACATGCGAAAGATTTTAATTATTGCCTCTTTGTGTGCTTTGGCTTGGGCCGGATCGCCAACGGACTTGGATTCTCTTTTCCGTGGAAACGAATACAAGCCGACTCTTAGTTCGTCGCTTCGCGATACGTCATCGAATATCCCGGCTAAGGTCGCTGCCAAGAACGACAAGTCCGATGGATTCTATATGCTCCAGTTCGAAGCGGTGGGCGATTTCGATGCCGCCCAGAGGCGTAAGGCTCAGCTTTCTGCAAGTACCGGATACACCATCCAGGTCGTATTCGATACGCCGTTCTACAAGCTGCGCGCTGGTGGATGGAGCAAACGTAAGGTTGCCGAAGACAAAGCCCGTGAGCTTTCTGCATACAACATTCCAGCATTTGTCGTAAAGATCCGCTAAGCAACAGACCCCGTTCCTAGCATTGTGGACACATAAGCAATAAAATTGCAAGTGTCCACTAACAACCGAACTACTGATTAAAACACTCCCAGTGCTTGTTTGATGGCGTGTTCGTCGAGTGTTGACTTGAACAAGGCTCGCTCTTCCGGCGAGACATAAGTCATTTTGCGTTCGTTGTCCGGCCTCTTGGAGCGGTCCCTGACTTTTATTTCTTTGTTCGCGAGCGAGTAGAAGAAGGGTCCGGTCTTGATGAACTGCTTTTCGTGCAGCGCCTGCTTGATGGTCTCGTTCAATACGTCCTCCATCTTCGGACCGACGCGGTCGATGTGGTGCAGTTCCAGGATTCTCTGCTGTAGAAGTTCACTGTGGATGGGCGATTCGTTATCGACATAGAACTTCAACTGTTGGATGAGCTTGTCTGTAGAAAGTTCCAAGATTGGCAAATCGTCCGGAGTCCCTTCGATGGCCATGTGCGTTACAGTGTATGGCTCTATTCTAGGAGACTGGTCTTGAGAATCGTTTTCGTCATCGTCGCTTTCGCTTTCCTCTTGGGGTGGCGGTGCGACGCTTTGTTCAATTGCGATTGTTGTCACGAGGTTTTCCGTTTCGTCCGCGTTGGTGATGTTCCATAGCGGAAGCCACATGTTCAAAATCTTCCAGCCAAATCGGGTGAGCGTGCTCGGACGGATGTATTCGCGGTCTTCTACCGATTCCTTGTAAGGTCCGCTTGAACAGTCGGTCTCGATATAGGCGAGGAATCGCTTTGGATTGTTCGCATCTACGACGACAGGCCCAATTGGAATGCCGCCTTGTGCAAGGTACTCCATGAACGAAATCGATTCCTTTTTCAACAACTCGTTAATTTGTTCTTCCAGAACGGATGCGATAAGGTTTTGGTTCTCTTCTGCTTTAATGGGTTCTTTAGACTTGAGCTGGTTGACCCATTCAAGGAATAGTCCTGGTTTTGAATTTGTTAACTTGTCTGAATCTTCGTCAGACATGAATAAGTGCAGTTTTTGCTTGGCTAATGTGGTGCAAATGGAAAGTTTACGGTTCCCTGCAGTGGCGGTGGCTTCATCGATATCTGGGCAAACAAAAATGACATCGCGGTATAAATCTACGGCTCGTTCGACAGTCTTGATGTAAAACCTGTTCTGTAAATTGCCCCGCGTAAAGAATTTTTCCGATTCGGGGTATCTTACTAATATTTTCTTTAGTTCGTCCTTGATTTCGTTGCTGAGTGCCTGGCTGAACGTGACGATGCCAAGCGTCTGGCTTGGATTTTTGGTAAAATGGCGAATCGCCTGTTCCGCAATAGAGGCAATTTTGTTGTGGACAATCTTGATGGTTTGCATCGAGCCTGTATGCAGACAGGAATCCGGGAATTGCGCTATTTCGTTATTGTAAATGTACTTGTTCGCAAAATGGAAAAGCGCTGGATCCGCATATTGGGTTGTAAAGCCGGTAACCCTTGTGGGAATGCCTTTGCGTAGCGATGCCGAAAGCATGTTGTCTTTATAAAAGACCGATTGCATGGACACGTCCATGTTGCAAGCATCCATGGGCAACATTTCCAATGACGGAGAACAGGGGTTGCCAAGCAGAATTACCTTTTTAGAGGCGGCAATTCCGGGCATGGCTTCTGCTATTGTAGTACAATCGGCGTCTAAGAAAATGGCAACGTCAAATGATCCTGATTCAAATTCATAGGACTTGGTCAGCGATATGCTCTGGAGCAAATTGGGATTCTTTGCAACAAGTTCGTGTGAAGCCCGGAAGTTCGAATTTGAAAAGTTGTCCAGCAAGGATTTGTATTGTTTGCTTAGCTGTTTCCTGCTTTTTGATGATGCGCTGAACAACTCTGGGCATTCTGCTGTTACAACCTGCATTTGACTGTTCGTCCAGACGCGGGCAAACGCCATGGCGATATCCCTGTTCGCATTCTTCGTTTCTTTGACAAATTCGGCGAGATTGTCGCATTGGGAATCGCTTATGTTGTCTATGTGCTCGCAAAGTTGCAAGTAAATGTCCTGTTCTTTCCAGTGCTTCGACCAACAGTCGATTTTGTTGGACCATTGGTCCACATTCTGCGTATCCATGGATTCGCTCAGGTTTAGCGATTTGCTGATGGATTGCAGAACTTTTTGCAGAAATTCGAGGTTTGTCTGGATGCTGTCGAATTCGCTTGCGAACGGCTTGAAGAGGTACCATTGCTCAAGAATATGAATCAAGTGGTCGAATTGGTCGTCGTTCTTGAATCTCGAACGGAATGCGTAATAGCTGCAAATTTTGTTCGCAAGGTCCTTCCAATCGGTTTTTTCGAACTTCCAGTCCTTGCCGAAGAGTCGCATGGCGAGAACAGAAGAATCCCTGTACTTGCGCCTGTTCTCTTGGATGTCGATGAGGCTGTCGATTTTTTCGACTAGCATGTCATCTGAATTTATGCTTTTCGGATTCTTGAATAGGCTGAGCAAAGTGCGCTTGGGGCGGCGGTAATGGTCGGACAGCCCGTGGAGCGGGGACTTGAGACTCTCGACAAATTCGTTTCGTATAGCGAGAATGTTTTCATCAATGGCGTCTTCGGTAAAGATATCGGACCCTTTGCGGCGATAACTGGACCAGCGGTTGCCTGCATTGGGCAGCTCGTTCAAGTCGTCTTGATAGGCGACCCAGCCACTGGAGTGGAGGTTCCATTCTTCATAGCCCGGTAAATCCTGATCGAAATTTGTTTTGAATGTGTTGATCAGTTCCTGAATGTCAGAAATCTTGTATCCGAAGGGGAACAAGTTCGACTTTTCGATGCTTTCCATGAGCGGCTTGTTCTTTTCCAAGAGGCTCTTGGCGCGTTCCAAGTCTTCGCCAATGGAATTTTTCCGGTCTTGAGAAAGTGCGGGCAACTTGATTCCTTGGAATGCGTTGAAAATTTCGATTCCGTTTTCGTTGAAATGGAGTTGCGCCATTTGCTTGAGACTGGCGTGTATGGACTTGAATCTTGAATAGCGGACCCGCTCGACGTTCATGAAAAGATCGTTCGGGAATTTTGTCTTGACGGGCTTTAGTTTTGCAATTTCGTTAAAGAGTTCCGTGAGCTTTATTCCGCTGGGCTTGAGCGGGTTGTTGACTACGTCGTAGTAAGTGACAAGCTTCGAGCGGACATCGTTCAAGACCTTTTGCAGTGATTCGCGTTCGGGACCTTGGAACGAGCGGAATGGCGGTTTCCAGGCGTTTTCGAAGTTCTGCTTTGTGATGGATCTCCGTGTGATGACGCAAACTTTTTTCTTTTGTTGGATAAGGTCTGCGGCAATGTTTACGGCGAGTTTCGCTTTTTCGGAGCCGGGGAGCGTCTGTATCGCATAGGCGGAAACTTGTTCGTTCAGTGCGTCGATGGCGGCCTTGTTCGTCTGCGAGTCCATTACGTATGGGAAGTAGTGGTCCGCCGGGTTAAAGACATGGTCGTACGTCTTTTCTTCAAAAAGGGAAGGCTGCGGCAAGAATCCGTCGTTACCGATGGTGGCGTTGAAAAAGGGGTTGTTCGCGGCCTTGGCTGTTGCCCATATTTCGTTGGACAAGTTCTTTTTCAGGAGAAGCTTGTTGGTGCTGTAAAACGTGATGCAGCATCCATTACGTGTAAATTTCCAATCGGCCTTCGCGGAGATTCTTTTTTCGAGCGTGTCGAAGAATTTTTTTATGTCAAAGTGCCCGTTCTTGTAAAAATCGGCTGCGACAGGGTACCGGATACTTCTGTCAAGAGACGGAAGAGCGATGTTTTCAACAGGGGCGTGGTTAGAAATGGCAATCGTGTCGTGTTCAAAATCGTAGTCTAGCGGGATGAGCAACGCCGGTGCCAAGGATTTTTCGCCCCATTTGATAAAGCCTGTCGCCATGTACAGATCTTGGTTGCCGAAGTCTTCGTTTTTGGTCTTTAGAACTTGACGGAATCTCTCGAGATCTGTTTTTTGCATTTCTTCGTTGTACTTTGCAGATACTGGAAAAAATGAAATAAGAGCTCGTGTTTTTTTTTCGTTTTGCCAGGCTTCTAAAAATTTGTCTCCGTAGTCAAAAAAGAGCGGTGACTGAAATTTATTCTTTTGCGAAAAACAGAGTAGGCGGTCCTTGTTTTCGAAGGTAGCCGCTTCTACGCGAATTTTCTCGATTGTAGCTGACATTGACGTTGAGGCCATGCCATGAATATAATTTTTTTTCTGGCTTATCCTCGCAGAACCGCGAATTTAGTGAGCTTTTATAGGCTTTTCTAAAGCGATGGGAGCGTGTGGGCGACAAGAGCTATGGCTTCTTGTAGCGAAATGGGCGCATCGCTTTCGGCGAGACGGGCCTTGTTGCAGACGCGTCCAAAGAGGGCTTCAGGGGAAACGCTCGCTTCTTTGTCTTGCCTTAGGCTGTGGGCGAGTTCTCGCTTGGAGAGTTTCTTGTTGTTCTCATCGACGATGAGCGGGTGGTGCAGGTAAATAGGGCGTTCGATGCGTCCGAGCGCATCCATCAATGCGATTTGGCGGGCGGTGGAGTTGCGGATGTCCTCGCCGCGCACGATATGCGTGATGTGTTCGTCGATGTCGTCAACGCAGACGGCGAACTGGTATGTCCATTGGCCTTCGCGGTCGCGGATGGGAAAGTCTCCGCATTGGAGTTTCGGGTTCTCGTGAAAGTCGCCAAGCCGCAAATCATGCCAATGAATTACTTTGTCTGAAACAACGAAGCGCAGGCTGTGGGGCGCGGTTTCAATACTTCCGACTTCCAACTTCCTACTTCCTACTTTTTTAAAGCATTTGCCTTGATAAATGATTTCCCCGGTTTCGCTTTGCGGGTTCTCGGCGAGGAGTTGCTTCCGGCTGCAGTAGCAGGGATAGACTAGCGATTTTGCTTCGAGCTTTCGGAGTGCAGCCTCGTAAATGGCGAAACGCTTGTTCTGGATGCTTTCGGAATCGTACCGGAATCCGAGCCATGCGAGGTCTTCGCGGATTCCCTCGATATAGGCCGGGCGGGCCCTGCTCTGGTCGTGGTCTTCGATGCGAAGATGGACTTTCAAGCCCCATTTTTTTGCGGCGGCCCATACGTAAAGTGCAGAAAGCAGATGGCCTTCATGGAGATATCCTGTGGGACTAGGCGCAAATCGAATAATTCCAGACATAGTTGTGTAAGATACGTCACAAATGTAAATTTTTTACAATGTTATTAACATTACAATTTCTCCCAAACGTTGTATATGAATGTATATTTTGGGAAATGATGGGATGTAATACAAACATTGGAGTATCTATGGTTGGAATGAAAACTCTTTGGGGAGCTTTTTTTGCTCTTGCTTTTGTTTGTACGGTAAATTCATTTGCCGATGATATCATGGCGACGGCGTCCAATGGCGCTACAGTCATTTTGCACGACAATGGCCGCTGGGAGTATTATCAGAACAACTCCAAGCTTCGGGATATTCGCCAAAGTGCCATCCCCGAAGATGCCAAGTTCAACGTCATGGTCGAGTACGAGAGCCCCGATCGCGTGCGCAAGAACATTCGCCTTGCGATGGAAGCGGAATTCGCAACGGAAGAAGAAATCAAGGACAGCTTGAGGAACGTGCCGAAGGGCGGCTACATTTATTTCCAGGTGAAAACTTCGCAAATCAAGAAGGGCATGCCCCGCAAGCTCACGTACTTCTTGTACGACGGCGACAAGAATCCCATCTTTACAAAGACGGCTTACGATACCGAAGCTGTTCCGAGCGAACTTAACGGTGTTTCCAATTTGCTTGTCGTTCCGGTCTATGGACGCCCAAAATCAAATGTGTTGCTCGCACGTGTGCAGGCCCGTGACGGGATGGAAACGCTTGATATCGATATCCCGATAAGGTAATTTGCGTTGCTGAAATTTGCAGTAGTCGATTTAGAAACGACGGGTGGTCATAAAGATTTAAACCGGATTATGGAGGTTGGAATCGTCTTGATGGATGGTTCCGATATTGTCGATACATACCATGCGCTTGTCGATCCGGGGCATCCGATTACGCCGTTTGTCCGTGAATTGACGGGAATTAGCGATGAGATGGTTCAGGGGCAACCGCAGTTTGCATCGATTGCGGAACATGTGGCGGAACTTATGGATGACCGCATTTTTGTTGCGCACAACGTGCAGTTCGATTGCAAGTTCATGACAACAGAATTGAAACGCTGTTGTATCAAGTTCAATCCGCCAAGGCTTTGTACGGTCAAGCTTTCGAGGCGCGTTTTCCCGGGACAGCCGAGCTACAGTTTGCATAAACTCACGGAGTCTCTGGGGCTGCCGGACTTCAATCACCATCGGGCGCTGGACGATACGATGGCCGCCGCCGAAATTTTGAAGCTTGCTCTTGCAAAAGTGGGCGAGGAAGGCGTCCTGAAATACGTGGTGAACCAAAAGAAAAATAAGTGACGCGCACCAACTTCCTACTTCAACAATCCGGCTTTATACTTCAGCTTCAAGATGCGGGCGGTGGATTCCTCGATGCGGCGCTTGTACTTGGAACTCTTTTCGCTGAGTTCCATCATGATGTCGAGCATGTCCTTGGCTTTGGACGTATAAGAAATCATGAGGATGTCGTTGCCGGCATCGATAATCGCGGTGATGAGTCGCTTGAAATCCTTGTCGGGGTAGCTTTTGCGCGGGGGAATATGGTCCTTGCCGCTGGCCCAGGCGCGTAGCGAAGTGCCCCAGAGGTCGTCTGTCAGCACGACCATGTCCGGCGTCTTTTCGCGGGCGATTTTGACGATGTTCCTGTCGAAAACGGCGGGCCGGCTCGAAATGCGCAAGAAGCGAACGCTAGACATCATCGTAACGGGAATGTCGTTGGCAAGCGTCCTGAAAAAGAGGATGTTCTTCTGTATTTTTTCGAGGGGCGAGGCACTGATGGCGATTTGCAAGTCGCTGTTTGTCCAGGAGTCGTATCCGGGGAAGTGCTTGGAAACGCAGATGATTCCGCTTTCGCGCATGCCTTGGACAAAGGAGCGGACTTTGTATGCGTTGGTCGTGTCGTATCCCCAAGAGCGTCTGCTTTCTTCCATGAACGAGTTTGTATTGCGGTGGTCCTTAGACGGGTCGAGGACTGGCGCCAAGTTCATGTTGATTTTGATTTCTTTGAGTGCACGCCCGATTTTATTTGATAACGAATGAATTTTGGCGGTATCCATGATTCGCATTTCGCGGGCGCTAGGCAGGCTGTTCCATTGGGTGGAATGCGAACGCAAACGGTTGACGATTCCGCCTTCTTGGTCTGTGGCGACAAAAAGCGGAATTCGGAGGCTGTCGTTGATTTCGGATAATTTTTTCTGGTAGCTTTCTGTATTGCTAAGGTGCTTGCCCGTGATGAGGACTCCGCCTATTTCGTTCTCGATGACGAACTGCGATGTCGTGAGGAACACCATAATCATTTGCGCGGCTTTCTGGCGCAAGTTCATGGAATCCCATAGCGGCATGAGTTTGTCGGGCAGGTTGTACGGATTCGGTTTGCTTTTTGCTTGGGCGGCAGAACTATTTGCGAGAGTTGTCGAAGATGAACTCGCGGCGGAAAGAGCGGTTGCCGTATCGCTTAAGGGGCTGATTTGTGGCTTAGACTTTAGCAGTAAGGATTCCGTTAATGAATTTATCGGGGTAAATCGCCTTTCGTACAAGTCTTCGGCAATAGCTGCCGAAAACGCCCCGAGAAATGCAATTATTAACAGAATCCTTGTATGCATGTATTTAGAAATTGGTCATTGGTCATTAGTCGTTAGTTATCAATTTCAAGACTTTACTGGATCCTATCGGTCGCATGCGCTCCCTCCAGGATGACACAGTCCTTCCTACCGCCTACTGTCTACTTCCTACTTCTTTACAAATCGTCTTGGCTTGAACTCGCGCGGCGGGAACTCGAACTTGAGTTTTCCCTTGACAAGCGTCAGGTACGCGTCGAATAGGCGGTGCGTCTTGTTACTGCGGAAACCCTTAATCAGCGAAGTCTTTTGCCCGTCGAGCAGTTTCTTGATTTCGTCGAGTGGGATTTCCTTGCCAAGGAGAATCTTCGGGAGCGTGATACCGCTCGGTTCCTTCTTGACGAAGCTGTCGGAGACGTAACCGGTGAGCGTTTCATAGACATCGGAACCATCGACCGGCGACTTGCCGATAACTTCACCGAGTTCGATTTCTTCGGGCTTTTCGTCAAAGACGAATTCAATCTTGTTTTCGTCGTTGATGGTGAGCACGGCGGAAAATTCCGCGCCCTTCTTGCTGCGGAACCCGGTCAAGGGGCCAATCTTTCGTTTGGTCAAGAGTTCCACGATTTCGGCTTCGGACAAGTGCTTGCCGCCGATAATCTTCCTGATGACGATACCGTCTTCGGTGGTGTAGCGGCTTACGGTCTCGAATACCTTCTTGCCGTTCACCGGGCTGAAGCTCGCTTCGTCTGTTGTATCGACTTCCTTGAATCCCTTGATGTTTTTCACCATGGTTTTCGTCATTTCGACGATGCCGTTCATGAACGCTTCGCGGGATTCCTTGCCCTTGCTGATGAGGTCCATCTTGTATTCCCATTCGCCGGTGAGTTCCGGGCTGGTGAGGGCTTCGCAGTTCATGGCGGAGAGAACCTTGATGAGGTCGAACGCCTTTGCGGTGGGGATCATTTCCTTGCCGTCGCGGACAACATACTTGTCGCTCACGAGTTTTTCGATGATGGCGGCACGCGTGGCCGGCGTCCCGAGACCGCGTTCTTTCATGGCGTCGCGGATTTCATCGTCTTCGACGAGCTTGCCTGCACTTTCCATCATCGAGAGGAGCGTGCTTTCGGTGTAGTGGGCAGGCGGCTTGGTAAAGTCTTCGTTTGCTTCAAGTGCGGTCGTCTTGGCCGAGTTGCCGTCTAGCTGCGGAATGTCCGAATCTTCGTCGGATTCCTTGCCGTAAATCGCCTTGAAACCCGGATCGACGAGAATCTTGCCTTCGGTGATGAACGTCTCGCTTTCGACCGTCGTAATGCGGGTCGTGTTGAGGTACTGCGCCGGCGGGAAGAATACCGCGATAAAGCGCTGGCAAATCATCGTGTAGATTTTTTCTTCGGCTTCGGAGAGGCCCTTCGGCACGACGCCTGTGGGGATGATGGCGAAGTGGTCCGAAATCTTCGAGTTGTCGAAAACTTTCGGCGTGCGCTTGACGTAATTCTTTTCGAGCGCTTCTTGGGCAAACTTGGCGAGCGGGCCTTCTATCTTGCCTAAAGTCGCTTTGACCGGTGCGACGTAGTCTTCGGGCAGGCAGCGGCTGTCGGTACGCGGATACGTGGTTGCCTTGTAGTGTTCGTAGAGGCTCTGCGCGATGGAAAGTGTCGTCTTGGCGCTAAACCCGAAGCGGTTGTTCGCTTCGCGCTGGAGCGTGGTGAGGTCGTATAGCTGGCCGCACTTTTGCTGGCTGGGGGCGGTGGTTTCTTCGATGGTGCCTTTCTTGCCCTTGCATTTGGCGAGGATTTCCTGAACGCGGGATTCGTCGAAAATCTGCTTGATGCGGTCCTTGTTCTCGGTCTCGAACCACTTGCCTTGGTAAACCGCGCTGTTGTTCTTGAACGAGGCCTCGATAGTCCAGTACTTTTTCGGTACAAAGCGGTTGCGTTCTTCTTCGCGCTTGACGATGATGGCAAGCGTCGGGGTCTGCACGCGCCCGCACGGCGTAATCTGGAACCCGCCCATGGAACTGTTGTAGGCAGTGAGTCCGCGGCTACCGTTCATGCCCACGAGCCAGTCGGCTTCGCTGCGGCAGAGGGCTGCGTTACGCAGGTTCACCATGTCTTCTTCGGTGCGCAGGTGCTCGAACGCATCCTTGATGGCGGCAGGCGTCATGCTCTGCATCCAAAGTCTCTTAAAGGTCTTGCCCTTGAAGTTCCCCTTGAGCACGTAATCCACGATGTAATAGAAAATCAGTTCACCTTCGCGGCCCGCATCGCACGCATTTATAATCGTCGTTACGTCCTTGCGCTTGATGAGCTTGCCCAAAGCGGAAAGGTGGCCTCTGGTGGTGGGGAGGGCTACAAGCGGGAACTTTTCGGGGAGCATGGGGAGCGTCTTCATGTCCCATGCCTTGTACTTTTCGTCAATGTCTTTTGGGTCGGCAATGCCTACGAGGTGGCCGATCGCATGGCTTACGATGGTCGTGTCGCTTTCGTAATAGGCGGTTTCTTTCTTGAACGATTTTGCACCGAGAACCTTGACTAAGTCTGCTGCTACGCTTGGCTTTTCTGCGATGATGAGGGTCTTGCCCTCGACTGCCGCTTTAGCCGTCTTTGTTGCTTTTGCGGCGGTTTTTGTTGCTGTGGTTTTAGTCGCCTTAGTTGTTGTTTTAGTCGTTGCCATTTTTATTTCCACTTGAAACGTCCGAACAGTCCGAACAGAACGGCCAGCACGGTAAAGGGGGCATGGATGAACTCAACCGGGATGCACCACTTGAGTAGGTGTTCCTGTTTGAATATTTTGAGCCCGCGAATAATGAGTACCATGTCGCCTACGCTCTTGCACAAGAACGCAATCAAGGTGGCGACGAAAATTTTAAAGTTGAAAATCGAGAACACTGCGGTCACGCAGAGCATCACGAGGAACAGGAATACCATCGAGAGCACAAAGACGATTTTCGGGGTGTAGTAGATGGTCTTTGACGCCCAGCGCTTGCGCTGTTCCCAGAGTTCCTTGAGCGTTTCCTTGCCGTTTGTCGTGACGAACGTGGAAGGCGTGATGCAGTAGCGCATGGCCCAAGGGCGGTCGCTTGCGAGTTTTTGCATCAGGAGGTCGTCGTCGCCGCTCTGGATTTTGATGACTCCCGTAAAGCCGTTCACGCTCATGAAGAAGCTCTTGCGGTAGGCGAGGTTGTTGCCCGTACTCGTGAGCGGCAGGTGCATGGCTAGCCCTGCCGTGCCTGCAATGCGGTAAATTAGCGTCTCGACCGCCTGCATGCAGATGATGAACGGCGAACTCTTGTCGGTCGGGATGTAGGAGTGCCCGGCGACGAGTTCGATTCCCGGTTCGAATTCCTTGACGAGACCTTTGACCCACGACTGCTGCACGATGCAGTCTGCGTCCGTGAGACAGAGGATTTCCCCGTCGCAAGCGTCGATGAGCTTGGAAAGAGCCTGTTTTTTCGGGCTTACGCCTTCGGGAATGGAATCGATGGTAAGTACATGGAACCGGTCGAATTTTGCCTCGTATTCGGCAAGAATCTTCGGGGTGTCGTCCGTGGAACGGTCGTCGGCCACCCAGATTTCCCATTCGCCAGTGTAATCTTGTGCCAAAACCGAGTCGAGAGTCTTGCGGATACCTCCGGATTCGTTGCGTGCCGCAATCAAAATGCTCACCTTCGGCAGCGGTTCCGGATCGGCAAAGCCCTCGCGCACCCGTCCGAGCGCACGGTAAAAACGGACCTCCAACCCGAGGTAGAAGAGTCCGAGGAGCGCCAAAAGCCCGATAGCCAAGTATGTCAAAATCGACAAAAACATTTTTCTTCGGCAAAATGTAATAAGGTTTTTTTGAATGTTTAAAATACAGCTACGGAATGACGGGGCATTTTTGAGGATATAATATAATAGTAAGGAGTAAGGTGCTGAACACGTGGGCAGTAAGAGGTGCCTCGTTATCCTCGAAGTGAAGCGACGGAATCCAGTGCTGTGAAAAGGAGGTGCCGGCTCAGTGGCCGGCATGACAAAAAGCGACTGTCAAGCCCGACTTGATCGGGCTTCTCCTTTTTTATCCGATCGCTAAAATTATTTTACGCAAAAATTCAGTACAAACAGCCCCCAAAAGCGTGCAAAATGAGCGTCGCAGAAAAATGCTTGCATTTTTCTATGACCGAATGCAGCCGCGGACGCCGTAGGCGTCAAAAGCGTGTTAAGGATATAGAGCCCTCTTGAAAAAAGGAAATTTCTATGTCTGAAAATGAAAAGAATGCCGAACCTGCAAAGCCCTACATTGTCAGGGACGCCAACGGCGTGGAATATCTTATCCCGACCTATCCGGCAACATTTCGTGCATTGTTGGACGACAAGGACACGATTCGCGATTTGCTCAACAGCATACTTGAGCTAGACCGTGACCACGAAATCGTCGATCTCACTTACGAATTCGAAAAGTACATCGACGTGTTCATGCCCGGCGACGAACCCATGCGGCTTGATGTTTGGGTTACGACGAAGGATAATCGCTTTATGGATATTGAATTGCAGAACCGTCAGAACCCCTTCTTTGGAGACCGCATGAGGCTATATAACGCTTACCAGACTCTTCGCGGCAAGCATGACTACAACAAGTCGGAACAGTTTTCCACTTTTACGGAATACGAGAAGAAGGTTCATTATTACGAAGTCCCAGAAACAGTATCCATTTGGCTCTGCGGTTTTTCGATTCTCAAACCGAGGAATACTTACAAGGATACCTGGATGCTTTACAGTAAATACGACGTAAACCAGCGTGATAAAAACGCAGTTGAACCCCTTCCGCTGTTCTCGAAAAATAAATATATTGTAGTAGATCTTATCAAGTTTGCGAAGCTCCACAAGGGCGTGAACAGCCATGAGGACTTTTGGCTTCAGCTCTTGTGTGAAGGCCCGCTCAGCGTGCCCGAGACGGAAAATCCGCTTTTTTTGAACGCTCTGGACCGTTTGCGCGTGAGCAATGCGAAACCGGAACTCTTGAAATCCATGGAGGAATACATGTTCGACGAAAAGCACGTATATGAAGCCATCATGGCGGAAACCTACCTCAAGGGTGAAGCAAAAGGTCGAGCCGATGGCATTGAACAAGGCATTGAACAAGGTGTCCAGCAGGAACGCGAGAAGAACGAAACCGAAAATGCCGCCCGCGATAAGAAAATCGCGGAATACCTGCGTTCAATAGGCGTTTCTGCAGAAGGTGTGGCAACGGCTCTTTCCATCAAATAAGGTCATAAACTCCTCGCTCTGTTTCCCTGGCCTAAGGTTGGTGAGCCTGCTGAAAGTAGTTATTTTTGAGTCTTAGAGAGTTGCTATGAGCAAAACGAAAATAGTGGGCATTGTTTTGGTCGTCCTTGCTATCGGGGCGATTGCCGTATGGTGGATAATGTCCGACAACGCAAAGGACAAGAAAGTCCAGCAAGAAATTGACGCCGTCGTGAAGGTGCTTGACGAAGCGTCGGGCGATACAGGCGTGGGTGCAGTCCCCGGTTCAGAAGCAACACTCGAACTTGCCGGCTCTGGAACGGCTCGCGAACTTGGAGCGGTTTCTGAACAGCGAGAAAATTCGGTCGCGTCGGCGGATTCCATTGATTTGTCGAAGTACGATTTGGAAAAGACGATTAGGTTGTTCCATATTCTGGACGCGGGCTATGAAAAAAGCCATAACATTCAGGAATACCTCCAGTTCTTGGCGGTGCAAGATTACCGCGGAATCCCACCCGAAGTCATCCGTGCGAAGAAAAAGCTCATTCCGTATTACAAGACCTTGCGCCGAGCTGAAGAAGACTTGGACGATGCCGAAAAGCGCAATCTCTGGGATGCTGTGGCCGGGAACGAAACCCTGCTTTCTGTGAATTCGCCTATTGCAGAAGGAATCCGGGCGGCGTTTTCTGGCGGATTAGATGTCATTGCCGTTTCGAACTTGGTGACAAAGGGTGTTTTGGTGGGCACGGATTTTTTCAAGAACCTGCAGAAGAACGAAAAACTTGAGAAAGAAGCGCGCCTAGCTCTCGAAAAACATCAAGATGCTTACCTCGCGTATTTGGAAGAATACATCAGGCTTTACGTGAGCTACATGGCCAAGTGGAACCGCCTTTGCCTCATGAGGGACAAGGCATACATCTCGATAAGCAATGGCGATATCGATGGGGCGCTTGTCGTGTTGTCGCAAGTGCTTTCGGAGTACCCTCACGACCGGGAGTCTATTTTGCTGAAATCCTTCTGTCTCGTGCGGCGCGCCCAGCTGGGCGAGGTGAACTCGGAACTTCAGGGCGGCCTTGAAGAAGCGAAACAGTTGCTCGGAAATTTTGTTCGTGATTATCCCGAAAAGTCGGCGCCTGCGCTTGTGCTTTTGGGCGCTTGCCACATGCTGCTTGGCGACGAGACGCAAGCGAAGAACATGTTTGACCAGTCTTCGGTCGAGTATCCGCGGGGTTCCGAAGAACTTTTGGACATGTACAATTCGTACAATTACAGAAACTACCTGATGAAATCAGTGGAAGGCCATTTTGTACAGACGATGTACAAGTCGATGATGGAAGGCTTCGGATTCTTCTCGCCCAATTTCCAGAAGGCTATCATCGCCTACAAGAAAGGCGATTTCGCGAAGGCCAAAGAAGAAATTTTCCGCCACTTTTTCCGCCGCGGGAACCAGAATGTCTATGATTACCTGATTGCGGACATGAAGTATGTGGAACGGTACATGCCGACGCTCTTGAACATGATTTTCGAGGAACATTCTTTCCTGGACTTGCAAGCGTACAACCCGACGCTTTCTTTTTCGGACAAGTTAGCCGTGAAGGTCGAAAACCGCTCGGACAAAAAGCTTTCGAACGTGCGCCTGTTCCTGTGCCTGCACCTGACCGATATGTACAAGGACGAATACCAGGTGAAAAAGATGGAGACGACGGTCAACAATATCGAGCCGCATTCCGTTGCCGATTTTGGAAGGTTACAGCTGGACTATGAAATTTATGGAAAAAAGAAAAACAGTGTTTCGGATATCGTTTCGGTAAGGGCCGTCATCATGACGGATAGCCTTATAATTTGGGTCGATGAGGACAAGGTCAAGCGGACGAATATTCTGGACAAGATTGGCTCGCGCATGAACCGCAAGAGTTTCGAGAATAAGGACTTCTTCTACATGGACAAAACCTGGAATGGAAAACGATTTGCGGATTTCGTGCGTTCGGCGACTTCGGCTGAAATGAAGGACAGGAAGGGCCTTCTGGGTTCCGTGATGGGCTCGAAGAACATGGCGTTCCATTTCCCTCGCATTTTGGACGGCCTGAATCCGTATTTTTCGTTCGGACTGTTGAACAACAAGGACGCCGTCATGCCCGTTTCGGTCGTTTTGAACGGGGACCATATCGATGTCGAATTCGAGAAGCAGACCGCCTGGACGAACACCGTAAAGCCTTTGTACATCAGCAGCGCGGAAGGGATATTCTACATGGATGTATCGTTTGACGCAAACGGCGACATAAAAGGTATTTCCGAAGTGAAATTTTAAATTCTTTTGTGGATAGTGCGGCCTCTTTTGCCAAGGAAAACGGAAAGTGACTCTTTCAATTCGCCGTTACGATCGCCTCCTGCTTACTAACCACTAATCACTAACCACTGCCTACTGTCTACTTCCTACTTCCTACTTCCTACTAATCCCCACTTGACCCCTTTTTCACGTTTTACTACATTTGAGCCGCTTTGAGAATAGATATCGCACAAAAACTTACTGAATCCGAAGACCAACGAGTGGTCTGGTCCCATGCCGACGCTCCCGAAATCTTCGACGAACTGCACCTCAAGGGCGATCTGGTAGCCGAGGTGTTGGTTAGCCCCGAAGGCAACGGCAAGTGCCTTGTGACCGGTACTATCTCTGGAGTGCAAACACTCACTTGTGTCCGCAGCCTGGATCTTTTTGACCGTCCGTTCGAAACCGAGATCGTTGTCGAGGTGGAACGCGGAGCATGCGCTGCACAGGAACTTCACGACGACGACGATGACGTTTTCGCCTACACGATTCCGCAGACACAGGACTTCGTTGATGTTTCCGAGTGCGTCCGACAGTTGGTGACCCTACAGGAACCCATTGCACCCGTGAAAAATCCTGACGAAGATTTTATCTTTGTAACAAACAATCAAACCGGCGATGGTGCCGAGGCCGAAAAGCCGCTGGACCCCCGCTGGGAGAAACTCAAAGCTCTTAAGAGCAAAATGGAAAACAGGAGTTAAAAATGGCAGTACCTAAAAGAAAAACCTCGACCGCCCGTCGTGACAAGCGCCGCACCCACTGGAAGATGGAAGTGCCGGCTATGGCTACCTGCGATCATTGCGGTTCCGTGAAGCGTCCGCATCGCGTGTGCCCGGTTTGCGGCTTCTACAACGGTGTGGAAGTTGTTGACATGAAGGGTGCCGAAGCTTAATCTAGGAGGAATCCGTGATCAAAGTTGCACTGGATGCCATGGGTGGCGATTACGCCCCGAGTGTTTGTATTGAAGGCGCTGTTAGCGCAGTCAAGAAAAACCCCAATATTCATGTGGTGCTCTGCGGACCGGAGGCCGAGGTCAAGGCTTCTCTTGAAAAGCTTGGATATACCGGCAATCAGATTTCCGTGGTAGATGCTCCGGACCTCGTGGCGATGGATGAACATCCTGTCATGGTGGTCAAGAAGAAGCAGCATTCTGGCTTGGTGACTTGTGTTGCCTTGCAGAAGAAAGGTCTTGTGGATGCTTCCGTCAGTGCCGGTAACTCCGGTGCCATGATGGCTAGCTGCCTCATGATTCTCGGTAAGACGTGTGACGAGTTCTCCCGTCCGCCTATCGGGGTTGCGCTTCCGACAAAGGATCGCCGCATTGTGTTGGTCGATGGCGGTGCAAACGTTGATGAACGCGCTTCTACTCTCGTTGACTTTGCCATTGCTGGTTCTGCATTCGCCGAAGCCTACCTCGGTCTTGAAAATCCGAAGGTTGGTCTCTTGAACATGGGCGAAGAAGAGCACAAGGGCCCGGCAGTTCTTCAGGAAACATACCAACTCCTCAAGTCTGCTCCGGTCAATTTCATCGGTAACATCGAAGGCCGAGACCTCATTGCGGGCAAGGCCGACGTTGTGGCTAGCTCCGGTTATACGGGTAACGTTGTGCTCAAGCTCCTGGAAGGTTTCTTCGAAATGCACCAGGAAATGTTCGGCACGATCGATACGCCGGCCGGCAAGCGCTTTGCCGAAATGTGGGACTACCGTGCCACGGGTGGCGCTTTGCTGCTTGGCCTCAATGGTATTGGCATCATCGCTCATGGCCGTTCCGATGCTCTCGCTATCGAAAAGGCTGTTGAAGTGGCTGCCAAGTATGCCGAAGCCGACGTTGCAAACAAGGTCAACGCTCGCCTCGCTGCAATCAAGTCCGAGGAAGCTCCTAAAGCATAGCTTTTGTCTGCATTAAGACTTTAGTTGCATTTAGACGGATCTAGTGAATGCTAGGTCCGTTTTTTTTTAGACGAAAGAACGGACCTTCGGTCCTACAGACGAGAGAGTAGAGATTTAGCACTGTCATCCTGGAGGGAGCATCGCGACCGATAGGATCCAGTGAAATGGGCTATGGGCACGGGGCTATCGCCCCTTTGGGGTATGGGCTATGGGCACGGACCTACGGTCTTTTGATGTATGTGCTATTTAAGGGCTTAGAAGCTTACGTGCATTCCGATACCCGCTTGTGGGTAGAGAACTCCTATTAATGGAGCTATGAAAATTTGTGCGGTTTGCTTTCGCTTTTTATAGCGATCGTATTGTTGTTGAATCTGTAAGTAGGTCAATTTTACGTTCATCAAAATTTGCAGCAAATGTATTCCCTAGTAAAAGGAAAATGATTAGTAGCAATTGTCTCAAATAAAACAAAATCAGTAACCTCAAAAAAGTCTCGTACAAATTTTAGAAAAAAGAATATTTTCTTGAAAATTGAATACCCTAACCACTAACCTCTGCCTACTTCTCACTTCCTACTTCCTACTATTCGCAATTCATTAGAAATTACTGGATTCTTCACTCCACTTCGTTCCGTTCAGAATGACGCATCCTTCTTACTGCCTACTAACCACTAACCACTGCCTACTTCTCACTTCCTACTTCCTACTAATTTATTATCTTGAGTAGCAAATATGTAAGCTGTGGAATAACCGTCTGGCACCGGTGGTGCGACGGCTGTTTGAAGTTTAAACTTGAACATTTGTTCGAGAGCCGGAAGGTTGCGCTTTGGTCGCTGTTTCGGCTTCTTGAACGATTACGTATATAAATGACACTTAATGTCATACAGGAGGTTAATTTATAATGCCTACGAAGTCTATTGTGACTGGCGCATCTCGCGGTATCGGTCTTGCCATTGCAAGGGAACTCGCTGCTCGCGGTTCTGACGTTGTTCTTATTTCTCGTGGCGGTTGCCCGGAACAGGCCGAAGCTATAGCCAAGGAATTCGGCGTCAAGACGTTCACGTTCGCTTGCGACGTGAGCAACTCCGAATCCGTGAAGGATGCTTTCAAACAAGCTATCGACGCACTGGGTGGGGTAGATTGCCTCGTGAACAACGCTGGCATCACTCGTGACGGTCTCGTACTTCGCATGAAGGATGAAGATTTCGACAACGTTATCGCAACGGACCTCCGCTCGACGTTCCTTTGCACTAGAGCCGTCCTCAGGACGATGATGGGCGCCCGCA
>JAEEGK010008070.1_pt1 | contig 24951 bp, 41 predicted proteins | sample 8958771 | NCBI WGS metagenome assembly JAEEGK01 (sample SAMN16246547, study PRJNA631951) | gut metagenome | biome: gut microbiome; feature: rumen; material: SC-attached | host: Bos | place: Iran: Karaj | collected 2018-10
GGAGAAATAAAGTATGGAACACGCAATATCATTACTATTCCGTTCGATTTTCGTCGATAATATGATCTTTGCCTTCTTCCTTGGCATGTGTTCTTACCTTGCCGTGTCGAAGACCGTGAAGACTTCTTTGGGACTGGGTCTGGCTGTGACCTTCGTGCTCACCGTGACCGTCCCCGTGAACTATCTGTTGCAGACTAAGGTCTTAGGTCCTGACTGCCTCGTTGAGGGCGTCGATTTGAGTTACCTCAGTTTTATTCTCTTCATCGCCGTGATTGCAGGTATGGTGCAGCTCGTAGAGATGACGGTTGAGAAGTATTCTCCCTCGCTCTATTCAGCCCTGGGTATCTTCCTGCCGCTGATTGCTGTAAACTGCGCCATCATGGGTGCTTCGCTCTTCATGCAGCAGCGCATCCTCATGGATCCCAGCAACTCTCAGGCTATCGGCTCTATTTTGGATGCCGTCGTCTATGGTTTCGGCTCAGGTATCGGTTGGACGCTGGCGATTGTTGCCTTGGGTGCCATCCGCGAGAAGATGCAGTACTGCGACGTTCCCAAGCCCTTGCAGGGCCTCGGCATTGTGTTTATCACCGTGGGTCTCATGGCCATGGCGATGATGTGTTTCTCTGGATTAAATATTTGATAAGGTATGGCACAGTTTATTGCATATAGTATAGGAGTGTTCCTCCTGGTGATCCTGCTCTTGGTGATCATCCTGCTCGTGGCAAAGAAGTATCTTTCTCCCTCGGGCAACGTGAATATTGTTATCAACGGCGACCGTACTATCTCTGTAGCCCAGGGTAACTCGCTGATGTCAACGCTTAACGAGAATGGTGTGTTCCTGCCCTCTGCCTGCGGTGGTAAGGCCTCTTGTGGACAGTGTAAGGTACAGGTGCTTGAGGGTGGGGGCGAGATCCTCGACTCTGAGAAGCCTCACTTCTCTCGTAAGGAGATCAAGGCTGGCTGGCGCCTCGGATGTCAGTGTAAGGTGAAGGGTGACTTGAAGATTCATGTCGATGAGTCTATCCTCGGTGTGAAGGAGTATGAGTGTACCGTCATCTCCAACAAGAACGTGGCTACGTTCATCAAGGAGTTCAAGGTGCAGCTGCCCGCTGGTGCCCACATGGACTTCCTGCCTGGTTCATATGCTCAGATTAAGATTCCTGCCTTCGATTGCATCGATTACGATAAGGACTTCGATAAGTCTCTCATCGGCGACGAGTATCTGCCTTCTTGGGAGAAGTTCGGTTTGTTCCCGCTGAAGTGTAAGAACCCCGAGCCTACAATCCGTGCATACTCGATGGCTAACTATCCTGCTGAGGGTGACGTGTTCATGCTTACCGTTCGTATTGCTACGCCTCCGTTCAAGCCTGATCGCAGTGGTTTCATGGAGGTGAACCCTGGTATCGCTTCTTCATACATCTTCTCTTTGAAGCCAGGCGACAAGGTAATCATGAGTGGCCCTTACGGCGACTTCCACCCGCATTTCGACTCGAAGCGCGAGATGATCTGGGTTGGTGGTGGTGCCGGTATGGCGCCGTTGCGTGCACAGATCATGCACATGACGAAGACTTTGAAGACCACCGATCGCGAGATGCACTACTTCTATGGTGCCCGCGCCCTCAACGAGGTGTTCTATCTCGACGACTTCCTGGGCTTGGAGAAGGAGTTCAAGAACTTCCACTTCCACCTCGCCCTCGACCGTCCCGATCCCGCAGCCGATGCCGCTGGTGTGAAATATACTCCGGGCTTCGTACACCAGGTGATGCTCAACACCTATCTGAAGGACCACGAGGCTCCCGAGGATGTGGAGTACTACATGTGCGGTCCTGGCCCGATGTCGGCAGCAGTGGTGTCAATGCTCGACTCGCTCGGCGTAGAGCCCGAGAGTATCATGTACGATAACTTTGGCGGTTAATGAAAGAACAGCAGTATCAGATGCTGGTCAGTCAGATCGCCTCTCTCATCGAAGGCGAGACCGACGAGATTGCCATCATGAGTAATGTGGCAGCAGCCATCCATCAGGAGATGCACTTCTGGTGGACTGGCTTCTACCGGGTCGCTGGCGAAGAGTTGCTGCTGGGGCCGTTTCAAGGTCCTGTCGCCTGCATGCACATCCCTTTCGGGAAAGGTGTCTGCGGCACAGCCTGGCAGCGTCGTGAGACGATTGTTGTGCCTGATGTAGAGCAGTTCCCAGGTCACATTGCTTGCAGTAGTGCGTCACGTTCAGAGATCGTCGTGCCGGTGTTCAATAAAGACGGAAACATCATCGCCGTACTCGACATCGATAGTGAACACCTAGCAACCTTCGACGATACCGACCGTCGCTATCTGGAGCAGATCTGCCAACTGATCGCTTAAGCATCTGATGAAATTAATATTTTAGATTCATGAAAAAACTGATTTATTTTGCATTGGTACTTCCAATGGCCATGCTTGTCATAGCATGTGGAGAGAAAACGAAGTCAAACCCGGAAGCCGACTCACTGAGGTCTGCCTTGTCAACACAGATGGCAGAGATGAACGATATGGATCTCTTCCTTGACGCTGTTAATGCCAGTATGGACAGTGTGCTCGATATCGACGGTACTGTCCTTCGTAGTGTTGGGGAATCAAACATGTCACGAAAAGAGCAGATCAAACAGAATATCGCTGCTTATAAGGAGATTCTTGATCGCCAGCGTGAAAGACTTGCAGAACTGGAGAAACGACTCGGTGATAGCGACGGCAAGAACGCCAAGTTGCTGAAGACTGTTGCATCGCTCAAAGCTCAGATAGAGGAGAAGGACAAAGCCATCGCCAGCTTGAATGAGGAACTGGAGAAGCGTAACTTTGATATCAGTGTGCTGAAGGAGAATGTGGCTCAATTGAACACCCAGGTGACTACGCTTGAAGAAGACTCGAGAGCAAAGGATGAGACCATCACAGCCCAGACCGACCTTCTGAATGAGGCATACGTATGCATCGACAATACGAAAGCTCTGAAAGAGGCTGGTATCCTGAAAGGCGGTTTTCTGAAGAAGGCAAAGCTCAATATGTCGGAGGTGAACCCCTCTGCATTTACCAAGATCGACATCCGCAATGCGACGTCGTTCCTCATCCCAGGCAAGAAGCCGGAGATTCTGACTCAGGCACCTGCTGGTTCTTACACAATAAAAGATAATGGTAATGGAACAAGCACTCTGACAGTCACTGATCCTGCTAAGTTCTGGAGCATGTCGAACTATCTCGTTGTGAAATACTAATTGACAGATCCAAAGAGAAATCCCCAGCCAAACATCAGAATTGGCTGGGGATTATTCATGATAGGATGTTGTTCAGAAAGTAATTTTAGTCATCCGCCAGATTACTGGCTGACATTTGTTCACGTTCAAACTCGAAGAGTTTACCGTCTTTCCACTTGTACCTTATGATCTCTACTTCATCATCAAGCCGCCAGAAACTGACGATACATTTGTTATCGGAGTCGATAGATGGGCTGTAGATCTCACAGTCGTACTTCAATTCTTCGAACTTATGAGTCTTGTCGTTCCATAACCAGACATCGTAAGTATAGTTACCAAATCCGTTCATCGGCCCCGTACACACCTGAAGGTCTGGAATGCCGTCGAAATTCCAGTCATCCTCCACGATCTCCCCGATGCAGTTCCTGTTCCATTGTAAGGTGTCGAGCGGCAGGGCCTGACTATACAGTTCCTGCGTATGCCCCTTTGCATCTGTCAGATAGACGACGATGGAATCCCAACGCACATCACCATCATCATTGATGGCATGTACATCAGAGTGGAAAGAATAATCTGAACGCTGGGGGACATAGTCTGTATCTTGGGCTGACATTTGTCCTCCATAGGCAGCTAGCATCGCTGCAACTACCATTAGTTTTACTTGTTGAATCCGTGACCGTTCCATTTCAGCGTCTTTTGAGTTTTCAGTCCATCCTTATCCCACTTGTTTATGATGATGTCCTTACCTACGCGGGGCAGCGAATAGGTGGTGTTTTGCTCGTAGCTCACCTCAAAACCTGGAGGTGCGCAGAATTCCATCTTCTTTGTGGCGTTAGTGTAGCGCAGGAACACGAGTGTGTCGTACTGTCCCTGATCGGGAAGGTCGTTAAAGTAGGACCAATTGCTGAAGGCAAACAGCTTGTGCTTCTTGTCGGCCTCGTTCCAGTAGCACATCTCTATAAGTTGCGTATTTCCTTGATACTGATGCTGATAACTGATGAACCCGCCTTTCTTGTCGACTACAAGCGTCACGTTGTCATTTTGGTTCTCGTTCTTGCTGTAGCGCTCCAGGGCTTCTGCAATGCCGGATGTGGCTTCACGATCACACTCTTCTGCATCACCGTCATCTTGGAAGATAAATGCCCACGCGAAGTCGTAGATGTTGGGCTGGGTGCCCCCAAACATCACTTGGATACCGTCCTGCGCCGCCATTCCGAGCGTACAGAACACAAACATGACTGCTAATGATAATCTTTTCATATTGTTAATGTTTTAGATTGATGGGGCAAAGATAACAATTCTTTTTAATATAGTAGCATAATTTTGACAAAAAAGTAACTCATCTCGGATATTCTTAATCACAAATTCACTTAAAACCAAGGGCAAAGTACTTATAATTCCACGATTATTTGTACCTTTGCACCAATAATTAATCCGATGAGAATGACAGTTATAGAATAATGAGACAACTATCCACACGCACGGCGGACTTCACGGATTCCATCATCCGGCGCATGACCCGCATCAGCAACCGCTACGAAGCCATCAATCTCTCTCAGGGATTCCCTGACTTCGACCCGCCACGGGAGATTACCGACCGTCTGGCAGAGATTGCAACTTCTGGCCCTCATCAGTATGCAATTACCTGGGGAGCGCAGAACTTCCGCGAGGCATTGGCTAAGAAACAAAGTCGCTGGACGGGACTGCCGATAGATGCCGATAAGAACATTGTCGTTACATGTGGCTCGACGGAGGCAATGATGGCGGCGATGATGACCGTGGTGAATCCGGGCGATAAGGTAGTCATCTTCTCGCCGTTCTACGAGAACTATACTGCCGATACGATTCTTACAGGGGCTGAACCTGTGTACATCCCGCTTGTTCCGCCGACATTCTCGTTCGACGCCAACCTGATTGAGGATGCTTTCAGACAGGGAGCTAAGGCGCTGGTGTTGTGCAACCCTTCCAATCCCTGTGGCAAGGTCTTTACCCGCGATGAACTGCAGCAGATAGCTGATATCGTGATACGCTATGATGGCTATGTCATCACCGACGAGGTTTATGAGCATATCGTTTACGCTACTCATCGACATGTCTACATCTCCACGCTGCCCGGTATGTGGGAGCGCACCATATCATGTAGTTCACTCTCCAAGACATATAGTATTACGGGCTGGCGTCTGGGCTATGTCATCGCTCCTGAACGTATCATCGACCGCGTGAAGAAGGTGCACGACTTCCTGACCGTTGGCGCTGCGGCTCCTTTGATGGAGGCTGCCACCGTTGGACTGTGCTTCCCTGACAGCTATTACGACGAACTTCAGGCACATTACACACATATGAAGCAGCTCTTTTGCGACGGTCTGCGCCAGTTCGGATTGACGTTCACTGATCCGCAAGGAGCCTATTACGTGTTGCTCGATGTCTCAAAGTACGGTGTGAAAGACGACTTGCATTTCTGCGAATGGCTGGCAGAGCATGTTGGAGTAGGGGCAGTGCCTGGCAGTTGCTTCTTCCGCGAGGATGTGAACCACCTAATTCGTTTTCACTTCGCTAAACGTGACGAGACCCTTCTTGCTGCCCTCGATCGTCTTTCGGAAATGGATGCAAAAGCAATGAATTATATATGATTGGAACAATTGTGAATGCAACAACCATCATCGTAGGCTGCATCATCGGCAGCCTATTGCATCGTGGTGTGAAGGAGAAATATAAAGAGGTTCTATATACAGGGTTGGGGCTGGCATCTCTGGCTATCGGTCTGAATGCCACCATTAGCCATTTTCACCAGTCGCAGTACCCTGTGCTTTTTATCATATCGCTGGCTATAGGAGGAGTCATCGGCACAGCACTCGATATCGACGGAAGGTTCAAACGTCTCGTTGACAAATTGCAGCGCGAAAAGAAGAAAGACGGCAATCGTCTCGCCGAAGGTCTTTCAACAGCCATTCTGCTCTATTGCATCGGTCCGCTGTCGATGCTCGGTCCTGTCATCTCCGCCTTGAAGGGCGACCACACCTTTCTCTTCACCAATGCCACGCTCGATTTCGTGTCTTCAATGGTGTTCGCCTCTACTTACGGCATCGGTATGGTTCTGGCGGCACCAGTGCTGTTCTGTTGGCAAGGCATATTTTGGCTTGTTGCTCATATTAGTAGTACTGCTATCAGCGATGCGCTTATGGCTGAGTTGTTGATCGTCGGTGGACTGCTCATTACGGGCAGCGGACTCTCACTGTTGAACTTGAAGGATTGCAAGACGCTCAATCTCCTGCCTGCCCTTCTGGTGCCAGTTGTTTGGTTCCTGATATCGTAATTTTATTGGATTATACCTCGTCGTATTATTGATAACAAACTAAATAAAAGAAATATGAAGAAAATTTTGACTTGTTTATTTGCCGCACTTGGGCTAACAACTGCCTGTGGCCAACAACACCCTGCAAAGAACTTTGAGAACATGGAAGTGAAGGAGTTTGCTGAACTGATAGCAGATTCCAACGTGGTAATCCTCGACGTACGTAAGGCTGATGAGTTTGCTGAAGGGCATATCAAGGGAGCTATCCTTATTGACCAGTTCCAAAGTGACTTCATAGAGCAGGCTAAGGCTAAGTTACCCATTGACAAGACCATTGCTGTCTATTGTCGTAGTGGTCGCCGCTCAGCCAATGCTGCTGGTAAGTTGGCGGATGTCGGCTACAAGTGCGTAAACCTCAAAGGTGGCATCATTGCTTGGAAAGAGGCCAATATGCCAGTGATTACATCGGAAAAGGAGATCTACATTACTAACCAATAACCTAAAACTTCACATTCTATCTCTGAATCCCCAGGTAATCGAAGAACTTATCTGGCCAGTAGTTCATAATCAGTTCATCAGGAAACTCGGTCTCTAAAAGGAGAGGGTAGAGTCGCTCATAATCGGCTATCTGGAACGTAATGTGTGCGTCGCTACCCAGAATCGTTGGAACATCGTACTTCTTACACAGACGCAGTATCTCCAAGTTGTTATCCCTTGCCACTGTTTTCTTGCGCTGAGGAGCCAGCGAATGGTTGTTTACCTCCAACAACGTATGCGCTTCTTTGGCAGCCAGAACCAACTGCTCAAAGTCAAGTTCTGCAGAGCCATCGCCTGGATGACTGATCATGTGAATTTTCGGATTCCTGATGACCTGAATCATCCCCTCCGTATTCTCTTCCTTAGTGCCGCCCTGATACCAAGCACCGTGAATGCCGGCTATGGCAAGGTCGAGGTAGTCGATGTAGTCGTCCGTCAGGTCCAGACTGCCCTTTGTGTCGAGAATGTTCATCTCGCACCCCATCAGCAGGCGTATGCCGTACATCTGGCGAGGCACTACGAACATATTCTTGAAATACAACTGTGGACATGTGCCTGGAACCTTTGGGCCATGCTCTGTGATGCCCAATACCTCCAGCCCCTTGTCGGCAGCAGCTTTGGCCATCTCCTGCAGACTGCTGTAGGCATGTCCGGATGCCACCGTATGCGTATGTGCGTCGAGTAATACTTTTCTCATTGTCGTAAGAATTTGCCTGCAAAGTTACGAATAATTGAGTAATTTTTTGTATCTTTGCCGAAGAATCATAACTCAATTGCAATATGTTTTGTGATAAGTCGCTTATCTTGATAGCGCAAATAGTATTTTTGTGCTCATGCGGTGCTCGACATTCTGTCGCTTTGTCCCCAAGTACGCTTGATGTTCGCACCATGACGGAATTTTCAGAGGGAAATGGAAAGGTCGCAGAGATAGTTGAGCGAGGCACCATTCTCATTGGTACTACTGGCGATTACAGACCATTATCCTTCTGTGAGGCTGACGGTACTTACTGGGGTTTTGGCATTGAGGTAGCAAAGGAGATAGCGAAAAGGATAGGCGTTGGTGTGGAGTTCAGAAAGACCTCATGGCCTACGCTGACGTCAGATGTCTTGGCAGAACCTCAGAAGTTCGATCTCGCTATTGGCGGCATAACCATCACCGATGCCCGCCGTAAAACGATGCTCATGAGCGAGGGCTATCTTGCTAACGGCAAAACGATTCTTTGCAGGGCATCGGAGGCTGACCGCTACAAGTCATTAGCAGACATCGATAAGCCCGAAGTCCGTGTGATGGTGAATCCTGGTGGACTGAATGAGAAGTTTGCCAATGAGAATCTGACTCATGCTTTCATCATCGTTCACCCTAAGAACGAGGAAATCCCATCGCTCATTGCCGAGGGCGAGGCCGATGTAATGATAACGGAAATCACGGAGGCTCCATATTATGTGCAGACAGACGACCGACTTGCTGCCCCACTGTTGAACGCTCCGTTCAATCATGGCGAGATTGGCGTGCTGATGCAGAAAGGACAGGAGGATCTGCTACAGATGGTAAACACTACAATCCGTCAGATGAAGGCAGACGGCTCTCTTCGGAAACTACATGAAAAGTATGGATTGGTATATGCGTTCTCTACCGATTAAGGGTAATTTGCAACTTTTCGTATTATATTTACGTCTAATAGATAGAAACTTTTAAAAAGAAATAATTATGATACTCTCAACAACCCCACAGATTGAAGGTCACACCATTCGCGAGTACAAAGGGGTGGTGACAGGTGAAACCATTATTGGTGCAAACTTCGTGAAAGATTTTTTTGCAGGCATCCGCGACATCGTAGGTGGTCGTGCTGGCAGTTACGAGAAAGTGCTTGCCGAGGCCAAGGATACCTCCATGCAGGAGATGATGCAGCGTGCCCAGGCCATGGGAGCCAATGCCATCGTAGGCATCGACATCGACTACGAGACCATCGGTGCCAACGGGTCGATGCTTATGGTAGCCACAAGTGGCACAGCTGTAGTTATTTGAAGCAAGTAGACGGCGGCACTCCCCATCTTTGTTATGAACCAACCATTTCTATACTATCTGATAGTCATCAATATCGTAACTTTCCTCGTCTATGGCATTGATAAATGGAAGGCTATGAGTCAGCGAAAGGTCAAGACAAAGCAAGGCTACTCGCGTATATCGGAAGCAACCTTGCTGATGTTGGCAGTTATCGGTGGCAGCATCGGGGCTTTACTTGGAATGAAGATATGGCATCATAAGACGATGCACAAGAAATTCAAGTTTGGACTCCCTCTGATACTTTTGGCTCAGATAGCACTCATTTATCTGATATGAATATATGTGTGCAATTGTTACTGCTTCTCTAAAAATAGACATAATTTTTCCCCGCTAAAATTTGCAGATATCAGACAAAACCATTACCTTTGCATTACTTTACTAAAAAACAACAATTATGAAAAAAGTTATGATGATGATTGTCTTGCTGGCTATTCCATTCGCTATGCAGGCACAGACAAAGTTCCACGACTTTGAGGTCAATGATGTAAAAGGTCCCGTCAAGTCAATTACTACAACGATGATGGGCATGTCACGTACCATCGAGTTCACAGAAGAAGGGCAGATGATGCCATCTTCAGAGATTTCCAATTTGGTGTATGATGAGGACGGTTATCTGAAGTCGGCCACGATGAGCATGATGGGACAATCTACAGACGTGAAATATAAATGGGAAAACGGTCGCTTGAAGAGCCTGACCTTCAGCATGATGGGGCAGGAAGGTACAGCGTCACCCAATTATGACGAGAAAGGTGTTGTCGTGTCTGAAACGATTGATATGGGTGGTCAGAAGCTTGAGTCGCCATATACAGACTATAAGTTCGATGACCGTGGAAACTGGATCAGTCGCAAATCTTCAATGATGGGGCAGGATATGGTAACCACACGTACCATCATCTACTACTAAAGACTGACAACTATCTGATAGCCCCGCTGACCTGATAACAAAAGGTCGGCGGGGCTTGGTGTCTTCTCCTAATGGCGGTTCTGAATCCAACTCTTAATCTGTATTATTTTTCAAACGATTCTTTGATAAGCCAGCCTCGCATCGCCCGATAGCAGATAGATGATGCCGCAATAGGTGAAGCCATGCTTCAGGATGTTGTGCTGCATAATTTTGTTGTCACGATGGGTGTCCATGCGGATATTCGTGTCATGCGAAAAGCAGAAGTCCATAATATTGTCGAAGATGCCGTGAGCATCTGCATAACTGGCTATTCGATGGACTACATGATATGGTTGCGTGTCATCAAGCCATTGCCCATCATAGATTTTATTATATGTCGGTTCTGGGGATTGCAGGAAAGCAAAATATCCAACGATCTCGCCGCTATCCTCAATGACAAAACCGCTATTCTTTTCCATATCAGCAGAAATGACTGTCTCAGAGGGATAGCCATCGCCCCATTGATGCATGTTGCCAGACTGCCGCATAATCCCTTTTGCAGCATCCATGACCTGCATAATCTCAGCCATGTCCGTCGGTCTTGCTTCTCTGATAATCCTATTCATTCCATTCTGCCATATTTCATCTTAACTCAAAAAGCATTCTCGCAAATATCTTTGCAAAGATAGTCAAAAATCCTGTATTCTCGTACCTTTGCACCGATTATTAGGATAGTTTAGCGTATTTTTGATAGTGTTATCGTTGCAAAGATAGTCAAAAATCCCATTTATTTCGTACCTTTGCACCCGTTATGGTACAACAGATAGAGATAATACTGAATCCCAAAAGAAGAGGATTTCATTTGGTGACGAGCGAGATTGTTAGTAAATTGCCGAAACTGCCGAAGACGGGCATCGTGAACATCTTCACGAAGCATACCAGTTGCGGACTGAGTATCAATGAGAATTGTGACCCGGATGTTCGTGCGGATATGGAAACGATTTTTAATCGCCTTGTGCCGGAAAATCGTCCTGAGTATGAGCACACGTTGGAAGGTGCTGACGATATGCCTGCTCACGCCAAATCGACGCTGAGTGGTGTCAGCATCACCATTCCTATTACTGATGGTCGATTAAACCTTGGCACCTGGCAGGGCATCTATTTCTGCGAGTACAGAAATTATGGTGGTTCCAGAGAATTGGTAGTAACTATTATTGGAGAGTAAGATATGACGCTCCCCAAGTTCATCATAACAATGGATGGCTACTTTCGCCTCGGCATGGTCAACCAGCACAAGCATCTGTTTTTTGCGGTAGAAGGGGAAATCCCTATGTAGTTTTAGGAATCTCGCCCCTTCATTGTAGGAATTTTCATTTTCAAATCCCAGAGAATCGCCCTATCTTTGCACTGTGAAAAGGACATAAGGGCCTCTCACGAAACAGAAGTTTAACAATTTAAAGATTACGATTATGAAGAAGATGAATAAGGTGATCTCAGCCATGATGTTAATGGCAATCACATTCGCAACGCCGGCAATGGCAGATAACAGACATCACAACCACCATAACCATCACGACAAGAATGTCGTTGTAGTAGTACATCACAAGGGTGGTCCTCACTTCGACAAGCGGGCGGCTCACTTCGATAGGCACCACGCCCCACGTCCAGACATGAGAATCTGTACGGTTCACCTGAACCGTTTCGATTCTCCCCGTGCAGCAATGGAAAGAGCAGAGCGCATCCATGGCGTGGCAGAAGTTAAGTACAATCCCCGCACGCGTGAGATCACAGTTCTCTACGATGCCAAGGTCACTTCATCCCGTCATATCAGGCACGCAGTGGCTTAATTGCCATACTACATATTATCTCAAAAGAAGCCCCGGCTTGCATTGACTGCAGGTCGGGGTCTTGCTATTATTAAGGTTAATCATATCATGTGATACCCCATACGATTCAGTTGCATGGCGGCTCCTCAAAATTCTCCATTTCACAAATCTTATTAAAATCATCGGCAAAAGTACGCTAAAATGGTGAGATATTACTATACCTAGCAAAGTGGCGATCTGTGAGGACCGCCACTTCTGTTTTTTAAAAGCCGAGGAACTCTTTGAGGCGTATTACCACGGGAAAGTCTCAGGGTCGTTGAGTGCGTTCGAACGCAGGTTCTGGTTCAGGGCGCTGATGGCCTGCATGTCCTCGTCGGAGAGCGAGAACGCCATGATGTCCAGATTCTCCTTGAAGTGGTTGGGCTTGGCACGAGGGATGGTAATCAGGTCGCGCTGCACAATCCATCGGAGCACAATCTGCGAGGCCGTCTTTTGGTACTTCGCGGCCAGCGACTGGAGTAGAGGATGGCCGATGACGTCGATATCACCCTGCCCGAACGGCCCCCATGCTTCGACCTGTATGCCCAGCGAGTGGTTATAGGCGATGTTCTCCTCCTGCGTCATCAGCGGATGCACTTCAATCTGGTTGATGACAGGACGGATGCCGGCGTATGAGAGCAGGTCGTCCAGATGGTGGCGGTTGAAATTACTCACACCGATGGAACGCACTTTGCCCTGTCGCACGTAGTCCTCCATCACTTGCCAAGTATGTCTGACGCAGTCCTTCACCGGCCAGTGAATCAGCAGTAGGTCAATGTAGCCTGTATTCAATCTGGCGAGGCTCTCGTCTATAGACTGGCGTACTGCCTCACTGCCATTACGCATAATGCCTGTAGAGACCTTGGTAGTGACGAAAATCTCGTTGCGTGGTACACCGCTCTCAGCGATGCCAAGTCCTACCTCAGCCTCGTTCTCGTAACCTTGAGCCGTGTCAACATGACGGAATCCTGCCTGCAAAGCCAGACATACGTTCTGCCGAGCCGTCTCTCCCCGTAGCGTCCATGTGCCGACACCAATCTGGGGGATTTCCAAACCGTTGTTCAGTGGAATTGTCTTCATTTCTGTACAGTTTTTGTTGGGGTTTGATGATAAACTATCCTAAATATCGTTGCAAATATAGCAATTATTCCGTAATTATTTGTAATTTTGCAAAAAGATTTTAGGTGTTATGTCGAAGTATAGAGTCTTTACTTTCGTATTCGTAGCCTTGTTTTTGTGCTGAACGACTAAAGCTCAATCGTTTCTCCTTCCTTGGTTATCTCCCAGAATGAAATGCCTTTCTCATCTGTAAACTCTTTCATTCGCCAGGAGGGTTCAAAGCCGGTGGTGAAGTGCATAGGAACAAATAGCCCGACTTTGAATCGTTCAATGAATTGCCGCCCCCCCAGGGTATAGCCATTGCCTACACGTCCATCTATAGGGAACATCACCACATCGAAACTATCGGCTATCTTGCGGATATCCTTCAACTCGCCAAGGAATTGTTTCTCATGAGCTATAGGGTTGAATGTCTCCTCCATTTCAAAACTATATCGTAGCTGATCAGGATTATCGTCTAACAGAAACTTTGCATACCAATTGTTCAGGTCGCCCGCATGAAAGAAACGTTTCCCTTCAGTCTCAACAATCCATGAAACGCCGCTGTCTGTGCTGCCAAGTGCCCATACGGATATGGTCTTATTAGACCATGTGCCACCTTTGGCCAACCACACGTCAGAATCTTCTTTGCTGGCTCTCCGATGTTTGTAGATGTCCTTGGAGAGAATGTAGGTGATATCCGGATTCAGTTTCTTCCACTCAAAAATTTTCTTTGTAAAGTGGTCTTCGTGGAAGTGGCTGGAGAACACATATAGTGGCTTATCCTTCTTTAGCACACCTTCCATCACGCCGCTTGGATCCAGCCAGTAGTCGAATACCAGGATGGACTGCTCCGTTTCGATCACGAAACCGCTATGGAAGATGTAGGTCAGCGTCATCTATTCATCTTCGTCATGTGATATCCCATACGATTCAGCTGCATAGCTGCTCCAAAGAGATAGCCAACCAGTGCTGTGATAACTGTATTTTTCTTCATTTTCATCTAGTTTAAATTAATCATTAATATAGGATTTTGTCGTCATGTCATAATACAGGGCCTCCAGTTCCTGAAGGGTTAGTTTCTCCACAGAGTGTTCGATGATACGGATAAGTTCATCGCGCCGATAATCATCAGATTGGGTGAATTTGTTCATATATGCCATAGTCATAACTGGATTTTAGTGAATATCAAAGGCATCGCTTCTTTGTCAAGTGGACTGAGATCCACGAGATTGAGTGACTTAACCATGTGAAGTGTTCCCTGTTTGTAAGCCTGGAAATGCTCTGTAGTCAAGTGATGCTCATAGGCTTCTTTGTTCTTGTAAATCTCAACGATGCGAATCTTATTCTCGTCTTCCGTCATTTGATTGGGGAAAATGCAGATAACGCCAGGTTCCTTCTTCACTGATTCTGCTCCGACATTCCTTGCAGCCTCCAAATAATCTTTCAGGTATTGCGGCTGGACTTCAATTTCCGCGACTCTTACTACCATAGTCTTTGACTCTATCATTGGTTTTATCTCGTTCTCAAAGATGCTTTTCTCCACGATTCTGTAGTGTGGACGGTAAGCCTCACGATATTCCTGCGAATGGCTGATAGCATATCTCCCAACAGAGAGAACGCTGTCGATAAACTCTCGGTCTTGCTGATAGTTCGGCAGATTGAGATTCATCTGGTCAATCGTAACAATAATCTTGTGCCATCTGTCTCGCCAGGATTCTACAGTTGGGCGTTTATTAATATTGGCACTACGGACAAAAGCATCAAGAAGCATTTCTTCTGAAACCAAGTTCTCCTTGACGGCTCTTATACTGAGACGAACATACTGATTATCTATTCCACATGGTTCATAATACCAGGGCATCAGGTCGTCAAGACTTGTCGTCTGTAACTCTTCATCCAGATATGCCCTCACCCTTTGTCTGTCCGATATAAGATGCTCGGCTCCCATATTGTCCTGAAAGCACGACTTATAGATATCAAGGAGTCTGGACTTCGGATAGATTTCCAACTGTCTGTTGACAAATCCTTCGATGTCCTGAGCAGAGATTATTATAGTAAATAACCACCCAATAACGATAAGTATTGCCTTCTTCATAACTCCTTAAATCATAAAGTATTGTAATACTGAGTGCAAATTTACGAAAAATAGGAGAATTAATCGTACCTTTGCCAATAGTTTTAATATGTTTTGTGAAATGACCCTACAAGAAGCAATAGAAGCCCGCCATAGTGTAAGGGCATACAAGGAACTGCCGTTGGCTGAAGATGTAGTAAAGGTGCTAAAAGAGCAGATTGCTGTTTTAAACCGCAAAGGCAATTTGCATATTCAGTTAATCCTAAACGAGCCCAAGGCATTCCAAGGAACGATGGCAAAGTACGGCAAGTTCCGTAATGTCAGCAACTACATCGTTATGGCCGGAAAGAAAGCAGATTGGACAAGAGAAAGATAACATTCACATCACTATACCACATAGGGTATAAATTACTTATATTTGCGATTATTTATACCCGAATTGGTATATTATTCATAATAATTATGTATCTTTGCACCCGTTAAGGTATAATAATTGTTATGAGTTTATCAGAACACATTAAACAAAAACGTAAGAAAAACGGCCTTTCTCAAGTTGAGTTGGCAGAGAGGGCTGGAGTGGGGCTTAGGTTCGTAAGGGATCTCGAGCAAGGTAAGCAGACCCTGAGAATGGATAAGGTAAATGATGTTCTTGCCTTGTTTGGAGAACACCTTGGACCTATAAAAACTGATATGGCATGAAACAGGCTGGTATCTATGTCAACGATGTCTTCTGTGGAATCCTCACTGAGGATGAAGAGGGTTATCATTTCTGCTATGAAAAGGATTATCTTGCCAGTCAGGGCGCAGTCCCAATAAGTCCTACTATGCCACTGACCGAACAGCAGTATGATAAGGAAATGATGTTTCCAGTCTTCGACGGACTCATCCCTGAAGGCTGGCTCTTGGATATCGCATCCACATCTTGGAAAATCGACCCTCGCGACAGGATGTCACTCTTGATGGCTTGTTGCAAAGACTGCATAGGAAACATTAGCGTAAAACCATTGGAACATGAGTAAGTGTCTGTATTGTTATCAGGAATTGGAAAAAGGTCAGGTGGATTTTCATCCCAGCTGTGCCCGTAAATTCTTCGGTAGTGCAATAGTGCCTGTGTTTCCCTATACGCGGGATAATATGTCTGAACTGGCCAGGCAGGTGATTCGAGCCAGCGTGTCGGTTACTGGTGTGCAGGCTAAGATGTCGCTCGACGTGAATCGTGGCGGCAAGAATGAACCAGCAAAATTCACCATTGTAGGTCTTTGGGGGAAGTATATATTTAAGCCGCAAAGCGCAAAATATCCACATCTTCCAGAACTTGAAGACCTCACGATGAAAATGGCAGAAGTCGCACATATTCGTACTGCGCGCCACACACTTATCCGGCTCGCTGACGGCGAATTGGGCTATCTGACGCTCAGAATGGACCGCGGAAAGAAAAATGAGAAAATATCCATGCTGGATATGTGCCAACTGACCAATCGACTCACTGAGCACAAGTACTACGGCACTTATCAACAATTAGCAGAAACCATCAAGAAGTACTCATCGGCACCCATGCTTGATGTTCAACGCTTTTGGGAGCTGGTGTTGTTCTCATGGATGACTGGAAATTCAGACATGCATTGCAAGAACTTTTCTCTGATAGACACTGGGAATGGAGAGTATGTCCTATCACCTGCCTATGATTTGTTAGCAGTATTGCTAGCTGACCCTGCCGATACAGAAGAAATGGCAATGAGCTTTTCCGTGGGAGGGAGAAAAAGTGGCTTTGATCGCAATACTTTCATGACAGCATTCGTCGAAAGCGGTATTCCTGTTTCCAGATCAGAGAAGATGATAGAACAAATGAAAACACATCTCCCCAAATGGAAAGAGCTCATCAGCCAGTCATTTCTGCCAGAGAAGATGAAGGCTGACTATAATACTTTACTTGACAAAAGGAATGACGCTTTGGATGTTACTAAATAAGAAATAAGCGAAGTAACTTGAATGCTACTTCGCTTGTTTCTTAATACTCGTCCTCGTTGAAGTTTAAAGGATGTGCTGATTCACAGCGAGTTACAGCACCTTGTGCCAATATTGTGCCACTAATTTTAGACATAGAATTATAGTTTATGCCAAGAGTTTCTTCACAATCTCAGAGATGACCCGGCCATCAGCCTTTCCAGCCAACAGCTTGCTGGCAGTGCCCATTACCTTTCCCATCTCCTTCATACTTGTAGCTCCAACCTCTGCAATGATCTTCTTCACCTCTGCCTCTATCTCCTCTTGGGAAAGTTGTTTCGGCAAATAACTCTCAAGTACCTCCACCTGTGCCAACTCTGCATCAGCCAGGTCTTGACGCCCTGCTTGAGTGTAGGTCGTTGCAGTTTCCTTGCCCTGCTTGGCCAGTTTTGAGATAATCTTCAATGCATCTGCATCAGCCAATGTGTCGTTGGCTCCAGGAGCGGTTTTTGCTTCCAGAAATACTTTCTTAATGTTGCGAAGCGTCTCCAAACGCACCTTGTCGCGAGCCTTCATTGCGGACTTGATGTCCTCGCTTATCTGATCGAATAAAGTCATAATGCTATTATTTAAACCTTAACATGATGCAAAGGTACAGTTTTTTTTCTTAGCAATTCCTTTTTACGTAAAGTCTTAGACTTTTTTAGCGATTGCACTCTCGCGCACATTATTATAAAATATAGTAGAATCCGAAGAAATCTTCGCTAAGGAAGAAGAGTATCAGAGATAAAATGCGAACTTTGTGCCTTTCATACCGACTCCGTCGTAATCGGCAGCGATAGGGAACTGACAACTGAGGTTATCGATAGCATCATCATCGAGGGTGACAGTCAATTCCAATTCAATGGCCATCCGTCGCTCACTGTAGCTGAGATTCCAGATACATTCACCCAGAACGGCATTCATCACCGTTCTTATTTCATCTTGTGTGCGCCATATGGAATCGAAGTCAGTCATAGTATTCTATTTGAAGTTCCTGGCTGACATCAAACTCGCGTTCATCATCATAGAAGTAAACCAGTCGCAGACCGCGATATACCGACGGAACCTTCAGAACTTCCAACAGATGCCACTTGGGTTTGCCGAAGTCATAAGAAGATCGGTCAAGGATGATTCTGTTCGAGGTATAATCAAAGTGGTAATAGCCACCACCAAGGCATGAATCGCCTGGTTTCAGCAGGTCTTTATGTTGGTTGACCATGCCAAGGCGAAAATAGCCTTCCATTGTGATGATGAACTTGGGAAGAGTCATAAGCTAATAAGTTCGATGTATCGATTAATGTTGTATTGTAATTCCTCCAGATCAATGAACTGAGAGCCACGATAGACTTCTTTTCCATCCATCATCAGCAGTACAGTTGGCCCTGAATAGACTAAAAAATGACTGGCAATCAGAGGCTCTTCAATAATGTCAGTGTATAAAGAGCAGAGTGAAGGGAAACCATCTGCCACTTTCTCAACCTTGTCGAGCATGACATTACAGACTCCGCAATCCGGCGCTTTGATGTAAAACAAGCACAGACGGCTATCCTTTATCGTCTGTTCTATGTCCTTTATACTAGTCAAATGCTTCATCCTGCTTAAGTCCAAAGACTTGTAATGAACATCGGGCTGGCATCATCGGCTTTCTTGAAGCCGCAAGACTCGTAAAACGCCAGTTCTTTATCGTAGGCTATCAAGGCAATACGCAGGTAGTCCTGATAATGGTCCTTCATCAGTTCCAGCAGTTTGTGACCGATGCCCTGCTTGTGGTATTCTGGCCGAACCAACATATAATGCAGATAGGCTGTCATAATGCCATCGTCCATCGCACATACCATCCCGACGAGTTTATCACCGTCCCAAGCCGAATATACAGTCTTGAAATTCTGCATGGCCACAACCAGTTTGTCTGGATAATGACCTGATGACCATTTAACTGACAGGAACAGGTCTTCCAAGTCCTCTTTCCTGAAATCGTGGATGTCTTTGTATGTAATCTCCATATTTTCTCCTATAAATTGTAACGGGTGCAAAGGTACAAATAATAATCGATATGAGGAGATTTCCCTACTTACAAATAGGGAAAAATCCCCTCCATATTATGTTTTTTCCTTTGTAAACCTCACAAAAAGTTCCGAACTTTGCACCGTGAACAAGAAACAAAATGTCGAACTTTTAAAATATAGGAGACACGATTATGAAGAAGATGATGATTCTGGCAGTGATGATGGTCATGACTATCTCGGCCAACGCAATGAGCTATAACGCAGCAAAGCATGAGGCACTGTTCCTGAGCGACAAGATGGCTTACGAGCTGAACCTCACCGCTGCACAGTATGAGGCAGTCTATGAGATCAACCTCGACTACCTGATGAGCCTGAAGGGACACGCTGATGTCTTCGGCATCTGGTGGGATCGTCGTAACGCAGACCTCCGCTTCGTGCTGGATAGCTGGCAGTTCGACAAGTACATGAGCCTGGCTCATTTCTATCGTCCTGTGGCTTGGCATGCAGGCGGCTGGACCTTCGCAATGTACTCCCACTATGACAGAGGCCGTTTCTTCAACGCACACCCGAAGGTGTTCGTGACCTACAGAGGTGGCAACAATCACAAGCCTGCTCACTTCTATGCTGATCGTCACATGCCAAAGCCCGCTGTGCATCACAATGCACCTGCCGTTCACCATAACGCTCCAGCTGTACATCACAATGCACCAGCTCCGACTCCGCACAACGGAAAGCACGGTGTGGCACAAAACGACCGTCACGGCTCAGACCGTCACATGGCAATGAATACGAATCGTGGTAACGGTGGTCACTTCGGACGCAGGTAATTGCCGTAAACTCTCTATATGCCTCGAAAGAGGACTTGCAGGGAATCTCAGAAATGGGGTTCCCTTTTTTTCATAAACAATCATAATAATATGCGTGACAGTAAGAAATAACGGATAGAATTAAGTACCTTTGCGGCTGATTTAATCGTATTTGTGATATGGACTACCTGCCGAAAGATCCTGCCATATTGGTTTCGAGCGTGAATATGCTCCTGAGAGACGAGGATTTTGACACGCTGGAATCACTGTGCTATAACTTCGGAACGGAGCCGAAAGATATAAAGAACTACCTATACGGATACGGATTTGTGTACAGTGAGAAGCAGAAGCAGTTCCGTCCGATAGGATATGATCAGGTAACAAGATGATAACAAAGGATAGTATCGAGACCGCCTATAGTTTCCTGCATCAGAAACAGCGCATCTATGTTCATTCCACGCTCAACTGGCAGAAGGATGATATAGAGTTGGCCATTTCTGACTATGCCAATGACATGAGCCAGGAACTGTATGATGCCATCAGTGGTGGCAGGGCTGACTTCTTTCGTGACCACAAACGGTTTCAGGAGGACATCACCAAGGCTGTGGAGATACTTGAAAAGATGCTATAATAAATATGGAGAATTTTGAAGAGCAATTGAGAAAAGACCTGCATCAGTTCCTGCTGAGCATGAAGGAGGTGGATAATAGGATGTCGGAGTGTACCGATGTGGAAGAGAAATGGGAGGAGATAGCCAAGTCCTATATTCCCGATGGCATCCGTGAGTTTCAGGACTTCCCATCTGCCTCACTCGGCTGGATGATGTATATCGGCATGGCCGTAGCGAAGATGTGGGACACGGAGTGGGAAATCTACTCTAAGATTGAAGACCTCTACGCCTATATGCGCGACAAACGGGGCTACGATGCGATGGACGAATATATTCGCGAGGAGGTACTGCTGTTGCAGGGCGTGGACTATACCATTCTGGAGAAAGTGACGGGCGAGTGTTCCTCACGAGTCTATAATGCCCTGATGCATCAACGGCTCGAACCTGGCACGAAGGAGGCCTTCAACGGCTATGTGGCCTGCCTGCACCAGCTCTACCTGATGGGGGCTGCTATGCAGTTGAAGCGAATGGGTTATCACATGACGAAGATGTAAACTTACAAAAGTATGAATTACAAAGTTTTTATTTCATTTGTACTTGCGGCTCTGATGCTTTGCTCATGCAAGAACAGCAAGCCGGAAGCGGCTCAGAACGCAGATGTGCAATCGGAAGTTACAGGCAAAGCTGATACTCCAGAGACAAAGATTACGGCAGGAATGGCATTCGAGGGAGTAAACAACTACTGCCACGAGAAGTTTGATTGGAGAATCACAGAAGAGAATCCGGATATCATGTACGTTACGATGGGCGAAGAGACGGACTCTGCATATCAAGTGGTATTCCGCAGCTATACAGGCTCATTGACACATTTCTATGTCGATAAACTAACGGGCAAGACGCGAATAGTAACGAAAGTCCCCAATCTTGGTGTCGAGGAGGATAATGGAACCATCGACCTGCACGACTATCTGGGAAAGGAGAAAAGTGCGAAGGCTTCATCATCAGACAAAGAAGCGTCTACTGACAATAAATCTCTCACGGGTCACTTCGTTAGTGACGATGATGGAAGTTCGCTCACTATCTCGGGACGCGAAGATGGCAGATACAGCATCGTCATCAATCTCTTCCGTCTCACTCATCTTGACGACGGAGTAGGCGGTGATGCCGAAGGTGGCATTGACTTTACGGCAACCGATGCCAATGGAGAACCCATTGGAGGACGTATTACGTTTGCCGATGACACGGCCACACTGACTTTCATACACTCCAGTTGGTCGCTCATAGAAGAGGGTGCCAAATGGGAGTTCAGGAGAAAGTAAAGGCTGAACAAAAAGCAAGACTATGATTAAAAAAGAGATGGATGCATTGCTAAATTTACCAGACAAACAAACAGAACAAGGATGGAGGGATTATGTCTTGCTCCTTTTCCTTTATAATACAGGAGCTCGGGCAGAAGAAGCTGCAACACTACAAGTCAAAGACCTGTTTATTCCAAAAGGGAAAGGCATCCCCGTTGTGACCATAACAGGGAAAGGAAGTAAAACTCGCAGATGTCCTTTATGGAATGATACTTGTAAGTTATTACATGATATTGTTGACAACAAAAAGCCAGACGATAATGTCTTTATGAGTAGACTGCATAAGCCGATAAGTCGATTTGGGATATATGAGATGGTAACAAAATATGCTAGAAAACTGGAGGAAACAATGCCGTCAATAAAAGGCAAACGAATCTCACCGCACACGATACGACACACTACTGCGACTCATCTGCTTCTGTCTGGTGTTGATATTAATACAATAAGAGCCTGGCTGGGACACGTCTCTGTCGAGACTACAAATATATATGCTGAGGTTAATTTGGAAATGAAAGCCAAGGCACTGGAAAGTCTTGATTTTAAAGAGAAGAGACCCCATCGACATTGGAGAAATAATAAAAAACTGATGGATTTCTTGGACAATCTAGTATAATTGTGTATCTTTGCATGGCCAAATTATGTTGTGTACAAAACAAGAGAAGAATATATATAAGGGTTACTTTACGTATCAAGCCAACATAATTGGCTATGCAACATATGAATTAACGTAAGAATATATGAAGAAGATTCTAACATTCCTATTGGCTGCACTTGGGCTTACAACTGCTTGCGGCCAGGACAACTTTGAGAATACCGACGTTCAGGGCTTTGCAGAACTAGTGGCAGATTCAAATGTCGTGGTTCTGGATGTCCGTACATTAGAAGAGTTCAATGACGGACATATCAAGGGAGCCATTCTCATCGATCAAAAACAGAGCGACTTCATAGAAAAAGCGAAGTCATCATTACCCATCGACAAGAAGATAGCCATTTACTGTAGAAGTGGCCGTCGTTCTGCCAATGCTGCTGGTAGGTTGGCTGATGTTGGGTATAAGTGTGTTAATCTAAAAGGCGGTATCATTGCTTGGAAGGATGCCGGGAAACCAGTAGTGACAGAATGACAACGAAACAAATAACAGCAGCCAACGCTGATGAAAGGATAAAACAGCTCTATCAGACGGCATTTCCAGAGGACGAGCAAATTCCCTGGGAGGATTTGGTACTCTTGATAGAAGAAATGCACCTTGACTTCACTGCATACTACGAGGGAGAGGACTTTATTGGCTTTACCATTGTTTTTCCACATGAACCGTTCAACTGGTATTGGTATTTCGCCGTGTTGCCAGAGCAGAGAGGCAAGGGAAAGGGACAGGAGATTCTAACCACTCTCATTGAGAAGTACAAGGGTACGACTTGTGTTCTTGACATGGAATCCCCTAAACAGGAATGTAACAATAAGGCCCAAAGAGAACGTAGGCATAAGTTCTATCTTCGTAATGGGTTCCGAGACACAAATCTTTATAAGAAGTTTGATGTTGTGGAAATGACAATAATGATGATGGGAGAAGGTACGTTCTCTATGCAGGATTGGGATGATATTGTAAGTGAGTTAAGGAAATACTGGACGTGGGAAACGTAAAGAATTTCCAAAATCCTTTGCTTTTTACAAATTTATTTACTATCTTTGCAACCGAGAAAAGTCAACTAAAGAACAGATTCTATGAGTTCAAATACCAATCAAAAAAAATGGCTGTGGCCAGTGGTTATCGGCGCGCTGGCGGCGGTAGTGCTGCTGGCGGTGGCGCTGAACTACGCGGTTCGGGCGGAGCGCAACGTGCGCTATGTCGGCATGATGAACGTGGTGGCGGAGAAATTGTCAAGGACCTTCAGAGGCGTGGAGATGAACGCGGAAAACGTGTTCGACGAGGTGGCTAAGCACATGGAGTCGCCGCAGGCTGTCGTCGAGGCCCTCGGCAGTAAGACTAGCCTGAACCCCGACGTCATCGGTTACTTCGCGGCCTTCGTGCCCAACTACTTTTCGCAGGAGGGCCGGTGGTTCCAGCCCTACGTGCACCAGGGTGACTCGACGGAGTTCGTGCTAACGTTCGTGGGCTCGGCGCGCCACGACTATACCACGTCAACATGGTACGTGCAAGGTATCAAGGAGAAGGAGAGTTTCTGGTCGGAGCCATATTATTACGCGGATGACTTGAACGTGGCCAGCGGCTACTACATGACGTTTGCCACACCCATTTTCGACGCCCAGGGCCGCTTGGTATGCGTCTGCGGAGCCGACATGACGCAGGAATGGATGATAGAACAGTTGCGGCAGATAGAGGACGAGGTAAGGAACGACGAACTGCTGAACAACTACCGGTTGTCTGGGAACGACGATTTCTTCATCGTTATCCTGAACGACGATGGCACCAGCTTCGCCCACCCCGACGGAGACATTGTTACCATAAGCGACGAGGCATTCGTTGCCAGCCTGAAGAAACACCATCGCGGCGTGGCCGAACTGGAGGTGAACGGCGTGCCGTCGTATGTCTATTACACCCCACTGAAGCGCACCCACTGGTCGGTGGCTATCGTTGTAGAAAAATGAAGAAAAACGTATTTATCGTACAGGCAAGAATGAACATATTGAGGAGACTTTACGTGGTTGCGCTGACGGCTGTCATGGCGACACTGGCTGCGGTGGCGCAGACATCGGGTGCCGGCGGCAACGGACGGAGCAGCGAGCGCCATCCGAGCTCGCTCGGAAATGGCCGAGTCGTGACGGACGAAGACAAAGTCAAAGCGATGGGCGGCGACGACCGCATCGCACATTTGGAGAAGGAGATGTACCGTTACTACAGCTCGAACGCCATCGACAGTTTCATGCTCATCACCGACCAGCTGATAGAGGCGTGCCGCGAGGCCGGACCCAGTCAGGAGCGGCTGTTCTACAAGGCATGGTCGAATCAGGCCATCTACAGCTTCAACAAGGTGAACCGCACGCGCGGTCTGGAGCTGGCCCACCAGATTCACGACTATGCTTACCAGCACGATAGCAAGTTTGGACTCTACACGTCCACGTACGCTTTGGCCACCATGTCGTCGGGTCTGCGCCACTTCGCCCAGGCCGAGCATGAGTTCACTGAGGCC